>Ga0114930_10000815_pt1 | contig 32004 bp, 35 predicted proteins | sample AnhtaG_FD_87300 | JGI IMG/M metagenome (GOLD analysis project Ga0114930, IMG submission 87300) | Deep subsurface microbial communities from Anholt, Denmark to uncover new lineages of life (NeLLi) - Anholt_01485 metaG | ecosystem: Environmental > Aquatic > Marine > Oceanic > Sediment | place... | reverse complement strand
TGGCCGAACGAGTGGATGCTGGAGGGATTGCCGAAAGCATCGGTAAAATATGGCAGCATCGCCTTTACCACTTCTGGGTCTGTGGGAGTGGTAGCGGCATGATCAAGGTATATCCTTTTCATTTAACCCACCAGCTGGTAAACGGGTTGGGCTCTTCCCTTGGGTAAAAACACATATTCTAAGCTCCGCCCGGTCTAGGTGGCGTAGGCCCTAGAGGTGCCAAAGTGGGAAGCCCGAGCTTTAGCCGGCCGATGACAAGTTTACGCACTTCCATCGGCCATGATACTATCATCAATCCCCTGGCGTCTCGGAAGTAGCGCTCTACGGGGAAGTCGGTGGTATAGCCATAGGCGCCAAAGAGCTGCAACGCGTTGCTCGTTACCTCTAAGGCTGCGCCGCAAGCGAAAGCACCAGCCATTGCTCCCGGTGTCAAATCAGCCACTGGCTCAGTCATTGCGCCCGCCCGTAATACTAGCAACCGCGAGGCCTCGACCATGATCGCCATTTCAGCAATAGCGCACTGAACACCGTCAAAGTTGGCCAGCATTTGCCCAGAAGCAACAGGACGTTCCTTGACATATTGGGTAGCTGCCTCTAGGGCTGCTTGAGCCAGGCCCACGGCAATGGCACCGAGCCCAGGCATACCCAGCGTAGCCACCTCTCTTGACACTGAGGGAAGGATGCCCTCGCAGAGCAAGTTAGCCGTGGGCACCCGGCAGTCTTCGAAAAACAGCTCCCGGCTGACATCGCCGCGAAGGCCCAGTTTTTCCTCCTTTCTGCCGAAGGAGAAACCAGGTGTGCCTTTCTCTACGATCAGTCCCGATATGCCCATGGGCCCCTTTTCCAGGTCGGTTCTGGCCATCACCAAGTAAAGCTCGGCCTCGCCACCGCTGCTGGTGAAGCACTTTGTTCCATTGAGCACGTAGGAGTCAGCCTCAAGCCGTGCTGTGGTCTGGATGGTGAAGGGCCAATTTGCTCCGCCGCTGGGCTCAGTGATAGCGCAACTGCCCAGCCGCTCACCGCTGGCCATGGCAGGCAGATACTCTGTCTTCTGCTCTTCACTGCCGTGTTCTAGGATCTGGCGGGATACGCCGCTGTTGCAAATCAATGGCACAGCTACCGAGGCACTAGCCGCAGAGATCTCTTCGAGAGCCATTAAAAAACTCAATTTGTCCGGTCCTGTGCCGCCGAAGGCTGGTGGCAAAAGAAGGCTAAGTAGACCCAGCTCCCCTATCCTCTTCATACAGTCCCACGGGAACTCACCAGATTTGTCGATCTCCGCAGCAATAGGAGCTATTTCATTCTCAGCAAAATCCTTCACCATCTTTTTCAGCATTCGCTGCTCTTCGCTAAGCTCAAAGTCCACAGGACGCCTCCTTAATAAACAGTAATATACCCTGTCGCTGCCACTTCTGGGTCTGTGGAAGTGGTATCGGCGTGATCAAGGCATACCCTCTTCACCCTAGCCCTCCATAACATCGCCGGTAGCCGGGTCGACCCTGAGCCCTTTGGCGGTGACCCAGGCAATGCCTCGCTCGATATCCTCCTCCTCCCCCTCCAGCTCCAGCACCACCCAGCCCTTGTCCTCAGATATATCAGCGCGGCGGATGTTAGTCACCACATTGAACTGCTGGCCAAGGCGGTAGATGATGGGTTCATCGATCAGCTCATCGGGGAAGGTAAACATTACTCGTCGCTTTGCCATCCTATCCTCCTCACAGAATTAAACCATGGCCCGCTCAGCGAGCACCTCCTCAAACGACTCGAGGGTGGGCTTGATGGTTAGGGGTTGAACAACATCTGCCACCGCTTCTTGGGTTTTAAGCCCGGCCCCGGTGATAAAGGCAACCGTTAACTCGCCTTTCTTGATCGCCCCTGAAGCCACCAGCCTCTTCAGCCCGGCCACCACCACACCGCCTGCCGTCTCGGCAAAGATGCCCTCGGTCTGAGCCAGGAGCTTCATTCCATCCACGATCTCATCGTCGCTGACGGCGCTGGCACCCCCCCCGACTGTCTGGCGACCCTCAGCGCATAATAACCATCGGCCGGGTTGCCGATGGCTATGGACTTGGCGATGGTTTTCGGCTTCACCGGGTGTATATGGAGAGAGCCAGCCTCAAAGGCATTGACAATAGGCGAGCAGCCAGCGGCCTGGGTGAGATACATGTGGGTATTAACCGGTCCGATCAAGCCCAGCATGGACAATTCATCCAGACCCTTCCATATCCTGGTAAAGAGAAGCCCGGAAGCGGCGGGAGCCACTACGCAGTCTGGGGCACGCCAACCTAGCTGTTCCGCCACCTCATAGCCGAGGGTCTTGCTCCCCTCAGCATAGTAGGGTCGGAGGTTGATGTTGATGAATCCCCAATCATATCTTTCCGCCACCCTGGCGCAGAGGCGGTTGACATCGTCATAGCTTCCATCAACAGCTATCAGGACTGGGTTGTAGATCGCTGTCCCCACCAGCTTACTCTGCTCTATATCGGAGTTGACAAAAACGTAGGACTTCATGTTTGCCTTGGCGGCATGAGCAGCCACGCTGGCGGCCAGGTTTCCCGTCGAGGCGCAGGCTACGGTATCGAATCCTAACTCACGCGCCTTGGTGATGGCCACCGAGACCACGCGATCCTTAAAAGAAAAGGTCGGATTCAGACAGTCATTCTTGATGTATAGCTGCTCGAGCCCCAGTTCCGGCCCCAGATTTTCGGCTTTAGTCAGAGGGGTAAATCCGGCGCCGATATCCACCACATCGCCGTCCACAGGCAGCAGGTCGCGATAGCGCCACATGCTCACCGGCCCGCTTGAGAGCCTCTCCCGAGTAACGGCTTGGGCCATGGACTTGTAGTCATAGATCACCTCTAGCGGGCTGAAACAGAAATCGCATAGATTGACGGGCTTAGGGGGATACTCCCGCCCGCACTTTCGGCAACATAAGACTCTAATATAGGACACTTCCCACCTCTTCAAATATGCTCAAGGGCCTGCTCTAGATCCTCGACCAAATCATCGATGTTCTCCAAGCCCACAGATAGCCTGATTAGACTGTCCGTGATGCCCACGTCCCGTCTAACTTCTTCGGGCATGGAGGCATGGCTCATCGTCGCCGGGTGCTCCACCAGGGAGTCGACGCCACCGAGAGACTCGGCCAGGGAAAAGACCCCGATGTTTCTTAGAAAGGAATTTGCGACCTCACTCTCCCCATCGATTTCAAAGGAGACCATCCCACCGAAGCCCTCCATTTGCTGCATCGCAATTTTATGCCCCGGATGCGATTTAAGCCCGGGGTAGAAGACCCTTTTCACCTTGGGGTGCTTCACCAGATAGGTGGCAACCTTTGCTGCATTTTCTTCATGCTGTACCATCCTCACCGCAAGTGTCTTGATGCCCCTGAGCACCAGCCAGCAATCGAAAGGAGAAGCACAGGTACCCATTGCATTGAGAAGAAACTGAACCCTTTCCGATAGTTCATCCGTAGTGGTTACCACAGCACCGCCAATGACATCGCAGTGGCCGTTGAGGTACTTAGTGGTGGAATGAACCACCAGATCGACCCCGTACTCAATGGGTCTCAGGAGATAGGGGGTGGCAAAGGTATTGTCGGTCACGGTGAGCAGATCATGCCTTTTTGCGATATCAACCACCATCTCTATATCGACGATATTCAGTAGCGGATTGGAGGGGGTTTCTATCCATATCATTCTGGTATTAGGCCTTATCGCCTCCTCGATCCTGCCCCTATCATCCATCCTCAAGAAGGTGAACTCCAGCCCGAAGTCTTTCATTACCTTTTCAAACAATCTATAGGTACCACCATAGACATCGTCCCCCGAAATCACGTGGTCGCCTGCTTTGAGTAGGTGCATTATAGTAGTCTCAGCGGCCATTCCGCTGGAGAAGGCAAACCCAGCCTTCCCTCCCTCAAGGGCAGCGATACAATCCTCCAGCGCCTTCCTAGTGGGATTGGCCGTTCGCGAGTAGTCATAGCCCCTGGTTATACCTACATCCTGGAAGACAAAGGTCGATGTCTGGCAGATAGGTGTTGCCAGGGCCCCGGTTGTGGGGTCTGGCCCCCTCCCTGAGTGGATGGCTAATGTCTCAAATCTCACTCCTTAAACCCTCCCGATCTCTGGATTTCCTTCAACTAAGGTGAGAAGGGTGGGGCCCAGCGGGGAAAAGTGTGCCGGGCCTCACCGAAAACGGTACCTAGGACACTCTTCCGCGCAAAGCCAGCCCCGTTACGCCAAGACCGACCCCCATGACCAGCATGAAGGCACCACTGGCGATAAGCATTTGGGTGACACCAAAGCCCATAACGGCAAGGTACAGGTAGTTCTCCATGTTCAATGCCTGTGCGTAGCTCAGGTGCTCGGGGTTTGTCGCGTTAAAGCCACCTCCGGCCAGCAGATCGTTGTAGGTCGGGGCTATTCCCCGGCGGTGCTCCCTTACAATGTCGCCGGCATTCTGCGCTTCTGGTGCGCTATCGACAACATCTCCTTCCGCTATCGCACTCTCGTCTAAGCCGAGTGTCACCGCTTCCTGCCGCATGGCGTCGCTCATCCAGTTGCTGTTGGTTATGCCCTGCACAAGGAACGCTATGCCCATTGAGAAGGCGAAGATGCCCACAATCAGCAACACCAGCCAGACGTTCCTTCTTACGATTGCCATAGTTCACCTCCTTCTAACTTTATTAGAACTATGTTAACCGCTCTCATGGTTCATCTGCAAGTACTTCAAATATTTGGCATGGCGGAGTTAGATTCCTGGAAAAGCCAGGTGCTTAAATAGCGCTCTCCGGTATCGGGCAGAATGACCACGATGAGCTTGCCCTGGTTTTCCGGCCTTTTAGCCAGTTGCAAGGCAGCCCATACTGCGGCCCCGGAGGAGATGCCGGCCAGGATGCCCTCCTCCCTAACCAATCGCCGCGCCATTACCCCGGCATCTTCATTAGTGACCTGTATAACCTCATCGACCATGTCCATTCTCAGCACATCGGGCACGAATCCGGCGCCGATGCCCTGAATCTTGTGCGGGCCGGGTTTGCCTCCGGAAAGAAGCGGGGAATCTTTGGGCTCAACAGCTATAGCCCTAAACCCGGGTTTTCTTTGCTTGATTACCTCCGCAACCCCGGTGATTGTGCCCCCGGTTCCAACTCCGGAGACTAAAATATCGACCTTGCCATCTGTGTCTCTCCAGATCTCCTCGGCGGTGGTTAGCTTATGTATCTCCGGATTGGCAGGATTCTTAAACTGCTGTGGCATAAAGTACTGGGGGTTGGCCGCAACCAGCTCCTCGGCCTTTCTCACCGCCCCCGGCATCCCCTCCGCCCCTGGGGTCAGCACCAGCTCGGCTCCAAAGGCGGCCAGTAGCTGCCTTCGCTCCAGGGACATGGTATCTGGCATGGTGAGAATCAATCGGTAGCCCCTGGAGGCGCAGACGAAAGCCAGAGCGATGCCGGTATTACCACTCGTGGGCTCGACAATCACGGTGTCTTCTTTGATCGACCCGGACTCCTCGGCGGCTACGATCATGGAGACGCCGATCCTGTCCTTCACACTTCCTATAGGATTGAATGACTCGAGCTTGGCCACCACCTCTGCTCTGGCCCCTTGTGTTATTCGGTTCAGTCTGACCAGGGGCGTATTGCCAATAAGTTCACTGCTATCCTTAGCTATACCCCTTGTTAGCCTAGGTATTTTTATCGTCTTGTATTGAAGACTCTCTGTGTTTTGAGCTATCTCAGCCACTTTACCTCCTTTGAATTGACCTCCAAGCTATGCAGCATTCGCTATCACATCCTGCAGTGTCAGGATGCCGATGGCAACTGATCCCCCCTCCGGCGGGCCAGTAACCACCAACTGATGAACATCGGCATCGAGCATGATCTTGGTCGCCTCGGTCAGGGGGACGTGGTTGGGAACGTAGAGAACCTTTCTAGTCATAACCTCAGCCACAGGAACCTCTTTCCAATCGGGACGGGTCAGTATTTGCACTACCACATCCTTCCGTGAGACTATGCCCTGGAAGTGGCCGACATTATCTACCACTACCACGGAGTTGTGCTTACATAGTTTCTCGTGGATGTCACCCAGAGTGTCATCGGGCCAAGCCTTGACCAAAGGGTGGATCGCCGCTTTTGAGATGCTGATTTTGCGAAGCATAACCCCCACCTCCTTATCCGTTTTAACCGTTGCTAGAATATCTATACCCTTTCGGCTTTAATTTGGATTACTCAACCCTCTCTGCTGCCATCCAGACAAGTAGGCTGGCCTAAATGTGGTACATCGCTGTTTTGGGTTGCTCCTTCTCCCTCTGCCGCTGAACCAAATCCTCCAGGGTTGTGGATTCTAATACGCCACTCATTGCTTTTTCCATCTCTGTCCAGACATCACGAGTTGCGCAGGAATCGGCGCGTGAGCATGCCCTGGGGTCATCGACACAATCCACCAGAGCAATCGATCCTTCCATAACCTGCATGATCACGTTGAGCCTTATCTCGGAGGGCGGCTTTGCCAGAGCGAACCCACCATGGGCGCCGCGCATACTGGTTACCAGCCCAGCGGCTTTAAGAGGAATAATTACCTGCTCCAGGTATCGATCGGAGATCTGTTGCCGTCTGGCGATGTCCTTCAGCAGGATAGGACCTTGGCCATAGTGCAGGGCTAGATCGAGCATTGCCCTTGTCCCATATCGCCCTTTTGTGGAAAGCTTCATGATCACCGCCTAACATTACTATTCCTATCGTCTTACTAATGTTACCAAAAGGAAGGAGATTTGTCAACTACTTGTATTGCTTTGCCGCTAGAAGGATGGTAACGCCGGGGCAATGCGATTTGGGGATCGGTGGCTGAATCCCGAGCCAGGGCATCTTGACACGTTGGGAGGGGTAATATACTATCGGCTGAGAGCAGTTCTTGCTACGGGGAACAATGTGAAGTGGTGGGAAATGCCGCTCGAGGAGGGGGAACATGAATAACGGCCGTGAAGCAGATAGCGCCAGTTCGCTGCCTACAGATTTGCGCTTCTATCCGTCAAAGCGGTATGCCGATATGCATCGCCGCTCTCTAGAGGACCCTGAGCATTTCTGGTCTGAGGAAGCGCGAAAACTAGACTGGTATAAGACTTGGGACCGCGTTCTCGATTGGACTCCCCCTTATGCGAGGTGGTTTGTCGGTGGCAGACTCAATGCCTGCTATCAGTGTATAGACCGCCATGTAAAGACGTGGCGCAGGAGCAAGGTGGCGATCTACTGGGAGGCAGAGACCGGGGAGACAAGGGTATTGAGCTATTCAACCCTTTTCCGCGAGGTCAACCGCTTCGCCTCGGTATTGCAGAAGCTCGGCATCAAACAGGGAGACCGGATTGCTCTTTATCTTCCTATGGTTCCAGAACTCCCGATTTTTATGCTTGCCTGCGCGCGAATCGGAGCGGTGCATACCGTGATCTTCTCCGGATTCAGCGCCCAGGCGATAGCCGACAGGGTCAATGATACCCAGGCGAAGATTATCATCACTGCCGACGGGGGATATCGCCGGGGCAAGATTGTGGCGCTTAAGGAGATAGCGGATGAGGCAGCAAACCTCGCCCCATCGGTGGAAAAGATGATCGTGGTTAAAAGGACAGGGAAAGCAGTGTCGATGACAGAAGGAAGGGACCTGTGGCTTTCCTCCCTGCTCGACGAGGCGGAGATGTTTGTCGAGCCTGAGCCGATGGAATCCACCCATCCCTTGTATATCCTCTACACCTCAGGGACTACAGGGAAGCCGAAGGGGGTGGTTCATAGCACAGGCGGCTATCTGGTGTACAACCACGCGGCATATGAGTGGGTGTTCGATATAAAAGAGGAATCGGTCTATTGGTGCACCGCCGATGTGGGGTGGGTAACCGGTCACAGTTCTATAGTCTATGCTCCCCTATCCCATGGTGCTGCCATTGTAATCTATGAAGGGGCCCCTGATTACCCGGCAGTAGATAGGTGGTGGGACATCGTGGAGAAATACGGTGTCAGCATTTTCTATACCTCACCAACAGCGGTACGAATGTTTATGCGCTATGGCGAAGAAGGGCCGCTGAAGCATGATCTTTCCAGTCTTGAGCTCTTGGGCAGTGTTGGTGAATCGATAAATCCCGAGGCCTGGCTATGGTATTACAAGTATATTGGAGGGGAGAGGTGTCCCATTGTCGATACCTGGTGGCAGACGGAGACAGGGGGTATTATGATCTCCCCGACCCCAGGCATTGAGGCTATACCGCTGAAGCCAGGGTCGGCGACATTCCCCCTCCCCGGGGTTGACGCCGCAGTGGTCGATAGCGAAGGAAATGAAATTACTGCAGGGAAAACGGGATTCCTAATAATAAGGAAACCCTGGCCCGGGATGCTTATAGATATCTATGGCGACCCTAATCGCTATCGAGATTCTTACTGGTCGCGCTTCCCTGGCTCATACTATACCGGCGACTTCGCTATGCGCGATGAAGAGGGGTATTTCTGGCTCCTGGGAAGGGCTGATGAGGTGCTCAAAGTGGCCGGACACCGCATCGGAACAGCGGAGCTCGAGGATGCCACCGTATCTCATCCCGCTGTGGTTGAAGCGGCGGTGGCTGGCAAACCCGACCCGGTGAAAGGGGAGGCTATTGTTCTTTTCGTCACCCTAAAGAAAGGGGTTTCACCTTCCTCTGATTTGAGAGGGGACATTGCTCAGCATCTTCGCCGTGTAATAGGTCCCATCGCCACCCCAGACGCAGTTTACTTCGTGGATTCTTTGCCCAAGACTAGGAGCGGCAAGATTATGCGCCGCGTCATCAAGGCGGTAGCTTCAGAGCAAAGTCTGGGCGACCTCTCCACCCTGGAAGACGAGGCATCGGTGGAGGACGTGAAAAGAGCATACGAAGGCCTGAGGAAGATATCTGGAGATAACAAAGAGAATTAGGGCGTTTGGCGACTAGTTGTATCCACAGTGTTCAGGCAGAGCGCTCCGGACGAACCAGTAGGGCATTGAAACGTATTGACACGTACGTAATTGTGTGCTAGCCTATTACAACATTGTCCGCCAGTGGCGGAAGAAAGGAGTTTTTAATGGATGCGTATTGCATGAAGTGCCGGGCCAAGAGGGAGATCAAGAATCCAAAGTCCATCGTGATGAAGAATGGCCGCCCGGCGACACAGGGCGAGTGCCCTGTATGTGGCACCAAAGTCTATCGTATAGGAAAGAAGTGATCGCCTTCGGTTAATCATCAAGCTTTGCCGCTAGGTATCATTCAGGCACAGGAGTGGGGCCGTGCATTAGTAGTCGGATACGCGGCCCCTTCGCTTTATACTCTGGGCTTGTGTGTTAAGGGGCTTTTACGCAGATGCACAATTCGGGCTTCGGCTCTGTCTGAGCAATGAAGCGGCAGCCTTCATCGGTAATGGTATAGACCTTCTTCCCATCGTGCTCGAACGAGATGCAGGTGGTGCTGAAAGGACAATGGAGCAATAATCCGCAGGATTGTGCAAGGCAAAGGCCACGAACACAGGTAGCGATACAATAGCCCATCCGAGAGCTAACGGCCTCATGGCGAGGCAACCAGTGATAAAAGCCCGCTGGCTGTTCCTGCTGCTACCTTCTGGCCCTCATCGTTCTCAGCCCACACCTCCAAGAAAAGCCTCAGACCCTTGTCCTCGACCTTCTTGTCGCTAACGATCGCCCTGGCCATTACCCTCTGGCCCTCATATAGAGGATTGATAAAGGCCAGGTTTATCTCACCGCTAGCCATCCAGTTCTCGCCGAAGAAATTCATCAGCATCTCGATGACGTAGGCAAGAGAGGTAATTCCAGGCACCAGTGCCGCCTGGAATCCCAGAATTCTGGCCCTGTCATCGTCATGGATTCCCTGGCCCGGAGCCGTATTCTTGGCTACCTTTGTCACCGGAGCGATCTCGCTGCCTACATCCGGTTCCCTTGCCGCCCAAGCCACGTACCTCACCTCCTATCCCTAGTCTGCCTTATCCGATATCCTGACTGGAGTCAATAGAAGTGTATCCCGACTGTGGACGATGTCCTGCCCGTCCTCATCTACAGTCCATAGCTCGACCATCACATAGTATCTATCGCGCCGAATGTACTTGTCAGCCACCTTACCGCGAACGGTCAGCCGCTTGCCGATTGGAACGGGGTTTGCATAGTGGTGTTCTGCCTTGGTGTGGATTGCTACCAGGGATTGAGCAGCATTCCCAAGAACCTTTAACCAAGCCTCCTGACACAACGAAACATAGAAAGCGGTTGTCATCGCAGGGTGCGCTACCGGTTGCCCCAAGGGCGACCTTTCTAGATACCATGCGTTCTCGTCGTCGATGGACGCAGCGTAGTCTCGAACGTCTTTCTCGGTGAACACTATCTCCCACGGCCCCAACTCTTGGTCCACATGAAGCCTGGTGTAAAGCTGTTCTGCCAGCCTTAGCTGCTGCTGTGGATCGAGCTCCTCCATCTGTCATCTCCCCTAACTGTTCTCATTGGTACAAGCTCCCGACATCTGGTGTCTCGCGTCAAACCTGTCTGCAAGTGTATTCTGCGCTTTCGTCTTTGTGCGGCTTTCCCCATAGTCGCTCCATAGAGAAAGCAATGGCACACACAAATGGCAGCCAATTCTCACCAGCCCACAAATACGGGCTCTCTTTTCTCAAAGAACGCCTGGACCCCTTCCTTTATGTCCTCTGTTTCCATGCTCAGTCTTAGCCAATACGTAGCAAGGTCCATCAGGGCCATTTCATTCATAAGTATCGTCTGCCACAGGAAGGTCTTCGAATATCCCATTGCCTTCGTCGGTCCCCTGGCTAGTTTCCTGGCAAATTGCGTAGCGGTAGCCTGTAGCTCATCATGAGGTACTACCATGTTGACCATACCTATTCGCAGTGCCTCCGCAGCATCAATCGGCTCGCCAACAAGGATCATCTCCCGAGCTCTACTGAATCCAACAATCCAGGGCAGAACAATCGATCCGGAGAATATGCCTCTCTTTATGTATGCCGTGGCGAACCTCGCGTTCTCCGATGCTATCCTGAAGTCACACCAGAGACAAACCTCAAGACCGGCACCATAGGCAATCCCAGGTATGACCGCTATCACCGGCTTGGGAATGTCCTTTACAGCTTTGCAAATTGGGAAAAAGGCCCGTAGCCTTTCGTCCCATCCAAGCCGCCGGGGTAAAGGATGCTCTCCCATCCCGCTCAGATCGTCACCGGCGCTAAACGCCCGCCCTGAACCGGCAAGCATCACTGCCCTTATCTCGCTGTCATTTAGACATTCCTCGAACGCCTGAACAACCTCTTCAACTAGCTCGTAGTTGAAAGCGTTCAATCGGTCGGGCCGATTCAGCGTTATTGTGGCAACGCCGTCTTCCTTCTCGAACATAATGTTTTCATAAGCCATGATTTAGTGTCCCCCTCTTTATCTTCAGCCAGAGTGCCTGGAGACAAGGGACCCGGCGGCACGGCACCTCGCCTCACGCGTCGATAGCCATAAACTGCCGCTGAGGACAAAGTAATGAAACCCCAGACCCTCGATGGTCTACATAACCCCAGGTGCAGGCTCTGTGCCGATATGTCCCTCCTTCTCCAGTTGGGCATATTCTTCGTCGGATATCCCCAGGAGCTTCTTGTAAACATACTCATTGTGCTCTCCTAGGCAACAGGGCGGAGTGCGAATGGCATTGGGTGTCTTGGACATCTTCCACATAATCCCAGGGTAGAGGTGGGTGCCGGCATCGGGATGGGTGAGTTTCTCAAAGAAGCCTCTATCCTTCAAATGGGGATCCTGGAAGGCATCCCGATCATCCAGCACCGCCCCAGCAGCCACCCCCTCCCGTTGCAGGGCAAACATGACAGCGTAGTGATCGTGCTGACTGGTCCACTCCTCGATGAGGCGGTCCAGGTCATCCTGGTTTTGGTAGCGGCTGGAGGTGTCGGCGAATTTCTCATCCTTAGCCAAATCGGGGCTGCCCATGGCGCGGCACAGTCCGTGCCACTCCTCGTCGGAGGCTACGGCAATGACCACCCAGCGGTCCTCTCCCTGGCAGCGATAGCAGCCGTGAGGGGCCATGAAGGGGTGACGGTTGCCCAAGGTGTCCTGCACGCGGTCGTTCATGGTGTAGTCCATTGTGGCCTCGGCCAGGTAGGGCATGAGAGTCTCTACCTGGGCCAGGTCAATGAACTGCCCCTTTCCGGTGCGATTACGATAGCGCAGTGCCGCCAGGGCGGCAAAGGCAGCGTGGGTCCCTGCGGTGGCATCGCTGAACAGGATGAGCGATGCCGAGGAAGGGTCCATGTCCCGATATCGGCGTAGCCAGGTATGCCCTGCCGTCTCGTCCAGGTTGGCGCCCAGGGCACGGTAGTTCCGGTGGGGGCCGGTGCTGCCGAAGCCGGGCATGGAGATCATGATGATGTCCGGCTTCACCGCCTTTAGCTCCTCATAGGTTGTGCCCAGCTTCTCCATAGTTTCCGGAGGGTTGTTCTCGACCACGATGTCACTCTTGGCCACCAGCCTCTTGAATAGCTCCAGACCTTTGGGCTGTCCCAGGTCCATGGTGCAGCTAAGCTTGTTGCGGCCATGGGCCTGGAAGATGGCGTAGCGGTTCCAGGGCCTCTCCCCGGGGTCCCAGTTGGGGTATGCCATTATCCAAGTGGGGCGGGCCTGTACCATCTCCTTTGTCGGTCTTATTATGGGGAACCCCCGGGTGAGGAAAGTAAAGTGATGCAAGGTCTCCACCCGGATTACCTCCGCCCCCCAATCGGCCAGGAGCTGGGTGGCGAAAGGGCCAGCCCAGACCACGCTTATGGCTGTAACCCTTATTCCTTCCAGAGGTAGCTTGGCCATTTTCATTTCCTCCTTCAAATTACCCCTTTCTGTCTCAACCTAACCAGGTCTTCAGTGGTGTATCCCAGCTTGCCCAGGACCTCATGGTTATGCTGGCCGAGAAGGGGTGCCGGCCGCCTTATCTCCCAGGGCGTCTCCATCATCTTGAAGGGGGCGCCGGGATACTTTACCCTTCCCGCTACCGGGTGATCGATATCTACCCAGAATCCCCTCTCATTGTAGTGGGGGTCGGTGACCAGATCCTCGGGGGTATAAATGGCGGAGCTGAGCATTTGTACCGCCTGCGCTGCCTGCCACACCTCCCTTTTGGTGCGCTCCTGAAGCCAGGGGAGGAGGATGGTGAGGAACTCTTCGGCCACCTCGGGGTTGGCCTGCTCGATGAGGTTGGGGAATCGGGGGTGTTGCAGAAGTTCGGGCATGCCCAGCATGGCCGCCATCTTATGGAAGAAGATGGCGCCCCCAATCATGTTCACATAGCCATCCTTACAGGGAAACACCCCCGAGGCAAAGCCCTGGGTGGTAGGCAACCGCACGTTGACGTCCCCGGTGTACTGGTAGGTTATGCGCATGGTGGGCGTCCTATCGATGCCCCCGGCCTGGGTCTCCATGATGGAGATATCCACCTGCTCGCCGGTACCTCGGATCTCGCAGCCGTAGAGGGCGACCATGGTGGCCACAGCAGCGCAGGTCCCCGCCTGATACTGGATCACATTGTTGAACAGTTTCAGCGGCTCCCTTTCCGGGATGCCGGTCGAGTACATTGGGCCCCCAAGGGCGTATTCGACGATGTCGGCTGCCTTGAAGTCGCGGTAGGGACCGGTCTGGCCAAAGTTGGAGATGGAGGTCATCACCAGCCTGGGATTGATCTGCGTTAGGGTCTGGTAGTCAAGCCCCAGTTGGGCCATCACCCCCGGCCGAAAATTCTCCACTAGGATGTCCACCTCCCGCACCAGTTCCTTCACGATCATCTGCCCAGCGGCGCTCTTCAGGTTCAGGCTAATACCCCGCTTGTTGGTGTTAAGGTGAAGGAAAAGGCCGCTCTTCTCGGGTTCGGGGGAATCCCCGGGGAAGGGTCCGAAGCGCCGAGTTGGATCGCCCTGTCCAGGCCGCTCCACCTTGATAACATCGGCCCCATAGTCGGCAAGCAGCTTGGTGCAGTAGGGGCCAGCGACATGGTGGGTTAGGTCTAGCACCTTTACATCCGACAAGGCCTGCTCTGTCATAGTTACCTCCTTTTCTTGTGAATCTCATATTTTAACTCGCGAGGATACGCGATCAGACCGCCATCAAGCCACCGGCTACACTGTCATCTTTTTACCAGCCTCTCGAATTGGTAACCTTCCCCCGTTGATTATGGCCAGAAGAGCTTCTGGGCCTCCTATCTCAGCTGTGTCCTGTGGTCGGGATAAGCCACGGCAATGAGTTCTTCAGCCCGCTCTCTATAGGTCTTGTCCAGCAACCGGGCCACCTCGTATTCTGTGATCACTGTATCGGCAAACTGGCGTGGAATGGTCACCGGCGACCCCTTTTCCAACTGGGGAACAATGGTGGTCTGGGTTAGGTGTGTATTGAGACTCTTAGGTCCCACAGCGGAACCATCTGCAAGGACAACCAGGAAATGGTTACAATGGGTTTAAGACGGAACCCCTGCATGAATAGCAATACAATAGCACCGCACAGAGGTGCTGTCAAGTGGAAACGATATATACTGGGGACAAGTAGCTCGCATCAGGGCCACCAACAGGGCTTTGCCTACGCTTGCTATGTTGGTAAATCTCTGACATACGCTGGTTAAGGAATATGGCCGCTGTTCTGCCTTGGCCAGAGCCGCCCTTCTAGGATCTCAACCAGCCTCTCATACACCCGCTTAGACATCGTCGCCTCGTAGTTCGGCTGCAGCCCCTCAAATCTTTCGCCAGTCCTCCTCTCAATCTCTCCTTCCATGGCTTTGAGGATGTGTCTTCTGGCTTCATCCAGCAGAATCGAATCAGTCACATGCACGTAGAGTGTAACCTCAGGCTAGTTAAAGACGCGGTGTAGGGCCTGCCCCCCGGTCGAGATTGGGGCCGACGCCAAGTAACAAAACTCGCTTTTGTTAAGCCAGTTCTGCTCAGTACACCCAGGAAAGCACGAAAGCGCCGTTGGCATTGTCAGTTATGACCCCGATTGCACTCTATAGCGTTTTGTCAAAAGGTCGTAGCGGAGGCATCATCCCTTAGAAGCAAGTTGAACGTTGAGCTGGTGTATAACGGCGGTTAGTTTGTAATATTGTTCCAAAAGCTGAGTATACTCAGGCAGGTTATAGGGTGACTTCTTCAGCATATCAAGGCATCTCTGCTGTTCTCTACGTCCCCAGTCCAGCATCTCTTTGAGGACTGCCCTTGTCGAGCCAGTTTTTTTGTTGCGATGGGACGTTCGGAATGTGAAAACCATCAGTGTTTACTTTACTGCTAGTTCTTCCAATTCCAACTCCGCCAAGTCCTATCTTGACTCCAATACCGGGGATACCGCAGATGCCATTATGAGTTCTGCCACATCGGGGACATTGCATCTTCCTGTTCCCTCCATAGTTACAAAAACCCGACACCAGAGCGCAATGTCTGAAGTGTCGGTTTCACCATTAGCTCCTTGTTGCCTAAGTGACCAAATATGGGCAACAATTCATCGCTACATTTCGTAGTTAGTTGTCAACGCCTCCCTGAATTGTAGATGGAGATAGTAACTTCCGGTAGGCCTCAAATGTCCATACCCCATCAATGCCGCAATTATTGACGTAATCCAAGGGCGCAGTCATGGCTTAACCTTGCCCTGGTGGCTGGGGCACCTGTTCTTGATTGCGAAGATTATCAACCACGCCGGATAATATTGACCCAAACGGCCCCCGCTTTCTGGCCCTAAGGGGTGATGACTTACTTGTAAGCAGGCGAGTATGCTAGGGAAGAATTCACGTGCTACAGAAATCAAGAGAATGGTCCTTGCCTCCGGCTGGGACTGGGAGAGGCGATAAAGGCAAACCCCGAGAAATCGGGGGGCGCAAAGCCGCAAGTCTAAGGTACATAGGAACTATGATGGTTGGGTTGCCGCCTCTGAAGAAGTCAATCAAATATGCTTTTTTCGGCGTCCCCAGATGTCGCAGCCTCTTAACACGTGCGGGCGCCGACATGATGTCAATAGGCAGGGTAAGTGAGCAGGGGAGCCGCCTCTGACCGTGTCTCTGACATAGGCTTACCAGGTTTAAGAAGGGAGGTGGGTGGATGGCTGTTGAGAAAGCAATGGCATCGGACAGTCTGGCCGAGGTAATCGACCGGATCCTGGACAAAGGCATCGTGATAGATGCCTGGGTGCGCGTCAGCCTCGTCGGGATCGAGATCCTGGCTATTGAGGCCAGAGTCGTCGTGGCTGGCGTGGACACTTTTCTGAAGTATGCTGAGGCCGTGGGGCTGACAGCGGCCGCAGCATAGAGCAAGATCGCTTAGAGCGCCTCGGGGTGGCCATGCCGAGGCCCGACAGGAGCAGCCGGGCTCCCCTTGTCGGGCGGATTGGAAAAGGATGTGGTGATGGCCTGAGAAGGTGGAAGTATGGTTGTGCGGTGTGGCCACCCCATAAGCGCAGGGAGGAGGAACGAGATGCCAACGAGAGAAGAAATGCGAAGTTTAGGTCAGGAGATTGTCCAATCCTACGAAGACAGGATTAGCGGGATCGCACTGATCAAGTTGGACACCAGCGCTATGCTCAGGCAGTTTGACAAGGCTCACGCCAAAATGGGCAAGGAAATGAGAGCTGATCTTGCTGGAGAACGCACAGCCCTGGCCCAGGAGGAAAAGCAACGGCAGAGCGAGGCCCGGGAGTTCTTGGGTGAACTGGCCAGCGTAGTGGCCGAAGGAAAGGCTGAGGTAAATGCCCGGCTCGCAGATTTCGATAGCGCCCACGATGCCATGAGTAAAGAAATGAGAGCCGATCTTGCTAGAGGCCGCAAAGACCTGGCCCAGGAGGAAAAGCAACGGCAGAGCGAGGCTCGAGAGTTCTTGGGTGAACTGGCCAACACAGTAGCCGATGGGAGGGCCGAGGTCATGGCCCGGTTGGGGGAGTTCGATAGTGCCCATAATGCCATGAGCGAAGAAATGAGAGCCGAGCTAGCTAAAGAACGCAAGTCCCTGGCTAAGGGTGAGAAGACGCGGCAAGGTGAGGCTCGAGAGTTCATGGGTGAGCTGGCAAGGGTGGTTGCTGAGGGCAAAGCTGCGACCCAGGCTCGGCTTAAGGAGTTTGCTGATGAGCAAGCCGGAGCATACGACGAATGGCTGAAACTCGGCGCCACCATGCAGGCGAAGAGAGGCGGGTCCAAGGCCAAGAAAGCAACTCCGCCACCTCTAACTCCAGAGGAGACGGAGGAGGCGTAGCGCTTCTTAGAGAACTCGTAGATGAAAAAAGGTCAAGGGCGTGATCCCGAATACTTCGCCATATAGCGGAGGTATGCTTTCCACAGCCACTGCACAGGGGTGAATATGCCCGCCATAGATAGTGGGCAGGAGCAGGGGTTCGGGGTGGCTCCCCTGTCATCGTGGGGCTGTGCCTTTTGCAGCAGCCGAATCTCGCGCCAGACAGACAGAAAGTGAGGTGAGTATATGGTAATGGTAACAGAAGCGGTAAACACGTTATTGGAGCCCCACCCCCTACCCAACTTTGTAGAGACGCCCTTTGTCCAGAGCATCGTGGAACGGGCACTGACCTACATCGCCGCTGGTTTCCCCATCCACTTCAGAGGGTCTTCAGGCACGGGGAAGACAACGCTGGCCCTTCACGTCGCCAGCAAGCTGGGCCGTCCCGTGGTGATGATCCACGGCGACGAGGAGTTCAGCACCTCCGACCTGGTGGGCGGTGAATACGGCTACCGGATGAAAAAGGTGATAGATAACTTCATTCACTCGGTGCTCAAGACCGAGGAGGATATGAGCCGGAGGTGGGTTGATAATCGCCTCACCGTGGCTTGCAGGTATGGGTTTACCCTGATCTACGACGAGTTCACCCGGTCTCGCCCCGAGGCCAACAATGCCCTCCTTTCCGTGCTCCAGGAGAAGATGTTGGATATGCCGGCGGCCAGGGATGGGGAAGGCTACCTCAGGGTACACCCCGAATTCACCGCCATCTTCACCAGCAACCCCGAGGAGTACGCCGGGGTCTACCGAAGCCAGGATGCCCTCCGCGACAGGATGGTGACCCTCGACCTGGACCACTTCAACGAGGAAACGGAGGTGGCGATAACCGAAGCCAAGTCCGGGCTTGACCGCAGCGGTGCTGAGAAGATCGTGCGCATCGTCCGCGACCTGAGGGAATCCGGGGTGTGCGAGTTCGCCCCGACCATTCGTGGCTGTATTATGGTGGCCAGAGCGCTCAAGGTACAGAACGGCTCGGTTGATGCCAAAAACGGCCTCTTCAGGCAGTTGTGCCTTGACATACTGGCTTCTGAGTCCTCCAGGGTGGGCAGCAAGACCCAGACCGCTAGAGTAAAGGAAGTAGTGAGCGAACTCATCGATCGATATTGCATTGGAGGGCCGGATAATGTCACCAGAGTTAAAGGTACAACAAAAGGCAAAAGAGCACCGGTGCTATAGGTGTGGCAAGGCGTTTAAAAGCATGATGCGGCTTGAGCATCATATGGCTGCCGAGCACACCCCTGGGACATCAAGAGACATCCGCACCACGAGTGACATCAGGCACCGGACGCAAGCTAACTCAGACTCGGCTCCGGCGCACAGGGCACAAGGAGGCATCGTGAAAGGCGTTACCAGCGCCAAAGGCTTGAGCGAGTTGAGAACAGCCACAACCCATCATATCGCTTGTAAGCCACCGCAGAAGGGAACGACCTACCTCGATCTCTATTTGCTGAGCATGGAGAAACAGCGGTTGGGAATGGAATTGTCCCTCCTGGAAAAGCGGCAGAAACATATTCAAGAGCGGCTTGGTGAAATACAAAAAAACATGGGGAAACTGGCTGCCGAGGCGCAGCAAGGGGGGATAGTTCCGAGCTCGGCTGCCAAGCCCGCCCCAGACCAGCAGGCGGCATCTATCCAGAAGCCCAATGGCCAGCAATGGAAGATGGTGCCTGTCGAGTACTAAGCGATGCGAGAGAGAAGGGCGATTACCATGGAGTGGCAGCCTCGAAACCTTCCCTTTCAGAACGTGTCTATCGAGGCCAATGACAATGAACCAGCGGAGGATAAGGCACGCTGGAAGCCATATGGCCTGGGGACAGAGAAAATAATAGCAACAACTGTAAAAGGGAGAGTGAATGCGGCCGGGGTCGGCGCGCTTTCGCGGCGTCTGATGGCTATTGAGCGAGGCAGGGCGCTGGGGAGGAAGCCGCTGGACCTTCGAGCTTACACCCTGGAGCAAGCGGCCAGGCGCTGGGCGGAAGAAAGAGCCAAGCGGAAGTAGCGAGCTGTGCACACATACCAATAGAGGAGGCCTTTGTGGACGGGAAATACATCTACGGAATCATAAAAACAAGCGATAGTGCTATCCTGGGAATCATAGGACTGGGCGGGGCCAATCAGGTGTATACGGTGTCATATCGGGGCCTGGGCTGCGTACTAAGCGACTACTCCGGCACCGAGTTTAGCTCCATGTCTAAGGAAGAACTGCTCCGCTGTCTGCTTGAGCACCAGGTGGTGGTCGAGCATGTTATGAGGGAGCACGCAGTCCTCCCGGCAAAGTTCGGCACAGTCCTTGATACCTACGATGAAGTGCACGACCTCCTTTCCCAAGGTTATTCGCAGTTTGCCGATGCCTTGTCCTGGATTGAGGATAAAGTTGAGGTAGAGGTAGCCGCTACCTGGGACATGGACCAGGTGCTGCGGGAGATCGGTCAGGAAGAGGCTATCGTGTGCACCAGGGAAGCCATAAACAGCAGGCCGGGGCAGCCACTACTGGAAGAGCGTATCCATATTGGACAGATGGTTAAGGCAGCTATGGACCGGCGCAGGGACATCTACCGGGAGCGAATGATAAGCTTCCTCAAGCCGGTGGCCGTCGACGTGCAACCTAACACCCTGGTCTCCGACGAGTTAGTGATGAACGTGGCCTTTCTTATAGAGAAGGCCACCCAGGATGGGTTTGATAGTCTCGTGAGGCAGCTTAACGAGGTTTTCCACAACCGGATCGACTTCCGCATTATCGGGACCCTGCCGCCCTACAGCTTCGCCACGGTGGAGGTCACCAGGCTGAGCCCGGAGAGGATAGAAGAAGCAAGGCAACTCCTTGGCCTGGGCGATGTCTTTTCAGAGCCTGAGGTCAGGAGGGCGTACCGCCGTCTGGCGGCTGAAACCCACCCCGACCGCAGGCCGGGGGAGGCGCTTGTGAAGGCACAGTTCCTTAAGCTTCGCCGGGCGTCGGACCTGCTTATCGCTTATTGCCGGGGCCAGGCTGAATCAGGTGGAAGCTTCTTGATCAACATAAGGCGCCTGCGGGATGAGGGGGTTAAGCATCTTCGTTTCGCTGAAGTCGGAGCTGTAGCTGGAGCCTCAGATGACTGAGCCGGGTTACTACCTCTATTGCATCATCCCATGCCAGGAGGATCGCACCTTCGATGCGGTTGCCATAGGCAGCGAGGATGGCGCGGTGCACACGGTGTACCACAAAGGTCTCGCCGCCGTGGTCAGTAACTCGCCGGTGAAGCAGTATGAGAGCACCCGTCGCAACATGATGGCTCACGAGAGGGTTCTTGAGACGGTTATGAGGGAATTCACCCTGCTTCCGGTGAGGTTCGGAACCGTTGCCGATTCCGCCTCTCCAGTAGATGATATCCGGAAGCTCCTCTGCAGTAGGTTTGATGAGTTCCACGGGCTACTGAGTGACATGGAGGGCCAAGTGGAGCTGGGCCTTAAGGCTTTCTGGCGCGATGAGAAGGCTATCTTTGAGGAGATAGTGGCCGAGAGCCTGGATATAAGACGGCTTCGCCATTCGCTTTCGCGGAGATCCATTGAGGCCAGTTATTTCGACAGAATACGCCTCGGGGAGATGGTTAAAAGGGCGCTTGGCAACAAGAGAGCGAAGGAGGCAGCCCGGATATTGCCACCGCTTCGCCGCGTTGCACAAAGCGTTCGCGAGAACGAGGTGCTGGCAGACAGGATGGTACTAAATGCAGCCTTTCTAATCGATAGGGGCAAAGAACCAGAATTTGACCATGAGGTGAGTAAACTGGATGAGCAGCTCGGCGAACGATTGGCTCTGAAGTACGTCGGTTCAGCACCTCCTTATAACTTCGTAAACATCGTAGTGAACTGGAAAGAATTGGGGTAGAGGGAGAAACGATGTTTACTTATGGTTTGCTTAAAGGTGTCACGTGGCTGGCCGAAAAGATTAAAGAGGCCGCCGAGGAGGAGCTGCTGGATGAAGATCGGGTCCGAGGTGAACTCCTAGAGCTCCAGATGCGCCTTGAGATGGGTGAGATCACCGAGGAGGAGTATGCTCCGCAGGAAGGAGTCCTGTTGGAACGGCTGAATGCTATTCGAGAGGCAAAGGCTGATCGGGGCCAGCAATAGGGAGACACACCGTGGCGCAACGACCCAGAGGAGGACTAGGCATGGATATGAAAGAGCTGGCAGAACGGGCCAAGAGCCAGTTGACAGAGCTTACCGGTCTGAAGTCCATAACCGTCACCGGGGCATTTAAAGACGAGCAAGGGTGGCACATAACCCTGGACATGCTGGAGATGTCTAGGATTCCCCCAGCCACTGACGTCCTGGGCGACTACGTGGTTCTGATGGATGATGGTGGTAACATGCTGAGCTTTGAGCGGAAGTTAACCCGGCTCCGTGGCGAGCCCATGGAAGCGGAAGAAAAGGCGTAGTGGCTGGGTGTACGATTCCAATCATTGTCAGTAGCAGAAGCTCCCACTAGTCAGATGAAAGGCCAGCAGTGGTTGAGGAAGGTCAATACGTCTACTGCATAATCGGAACCGGTGAGGCCAGGAACTTCGGCCCCATTGGCATCGGTGACCAGGGCAACCCGGTGACCAGTATCGCCTATAGAGACCTCGGTGCCGTGGTGAGCAGTGTGCCGATGACCAGGTATGTCGTCAGCAAGGAAACAATGCTCACCCACGAGAAGGTAATAGAAATAGTGATGAGGGACTACACGGTGCTCCCGGTGAGATTTTATACTGTGGCTCCTAATGCCGAGGAGGTTCGCAGCCTCCTCCGCAGACGCTACCAGGAGTTCAAGAAGCTGCTCCGAGAGCTGGATAACAAGGTGGAATTAGGGCTCAAGGCACTTTGGCGAGACATGAATACCATTTTTGCAGAGATAGTGGCAGAAGATGAAGAGGCCGGCCAGAAGAGAGGTGCCGTGGACGAGATGATCAAGCTTGCTCTATGTAATAGAACGGCTAGAGAGAGAGAAGCGCTGCTCCTGCCGTTGAGACGTATCTGCGGCGATCTTTGCCTTAACAAGACCTACGGCGATGATATGCTCATGAACGTCGCATTCTTGGTCGATAGGGATCGGGAGCGGGAATTCGATAGCGAGGTACAAAAACTTACCACCCAGTATAGCGACAGAATCGAATTCAAATACGTAGGTCCTGCGCCCCCCTACAGCTTCGCGAATATCGTCGTTAAGGAATAGAGGCGATGAATGAAAAAGGGAGACTGAGTTCGCTCACTAGTCCCGATCTTAAGCTAATAATCTTCGGCGGCAAAGGAGGAAGCGGAAAGACGACTTCAGCCGCAGCTAGTGCGCTATATCTGAACAAGATGTACCCGAATAAAAAGCTGCTGGTTATATCCGTTGACCCGGCTCATTCCCTGGCGGATAGCTTTGACATAGCGGTTAATGGCAATAAGATCACCCTACTCAAGGAAAACATATGGTGCCTGGAAACCCATGCTCAAGAATTGCTGGTAGAATACAAAGTGCATTATGGAGGCACGATCAAGGAAATAGCTAATAGGGCAACCTATTTCGATAAACAAGATATTGAGAGCTTCTTTGACCTCTCCCTCCCCGGCCTAGATGAAGTCATGGCCATTATCCGAATTGCTGACCTGCTTAAGGGCGGTGTATATGACCTCATTATTCTGGATACCGCCCCTACCGGGCACACCAGGGTCCTGCTTTCACTACCGCAACAGATGGAACAATGGATCAATGTAATGGATATGCTTATGGAGAAGCATCGCTACATAGTCAAGGCTATGACCGGGCGGTATAAAAAGGATGAGTGCGATGCTTTTATTGAAAATCAAAGGAGTGACATAAGAAGGGTGAGGACGCTTCTTACCGATGCCAGAACCACGGAGTTTGTTCCAGTTACCATCCCACAACCGATGAGCATAGTCGAGGTAGAAAAGCTGGTTCAGACCTTGCTGAAAGACAGGGTTCCTATAAAGAATGTGATTGTCAATCAGGTTGTGCCGGAAAGGGAATGCCCCTTTTGCGCCTCAATGAGGCAACAGCAACATAGCTGTGTTCAGGACTTGGAGCAAACGTTCGCTTCCTTCAACTTGGTTAAGGTGCCTCTACTTCCCCACCAAATTCGAGGGCAGCAGAGGCTGATGGAATATGCCCGAATCCTCTTTGAAGATAACAAGCATTCAGCCCCTGTTCAAGCGATGGTTTCAAGCCCGGTTACTGCGATGGAAAAGGAAAAGCGTTCCCGGCTATCGCTCCAGAAGCGCAGCTTCATTATCTTCGGCGGCAAGGGCGGTGTGGGAAAGAGCGTTATCGCCGCAGCCAGCGCCATTCATCTGGCAAGAGCCAGGCCGGACTGGAAAGTGCTCATCTTCTCCACCGACCCGGCCCATTCCCTCTCAGATGCCTTTTGTCAGGATATAGGCAGCAGGATCACCAAGATTGGAGGGATAGATAATCTCCACGCCCTGGAGATAGAAGGCCAGGAGTTGCTCGAGGATTTCAAGCGAGAGCTAAGGGATGACATAGAGGAGGCCTTCAACAGGTTCCTCGGTCGTCACGTGGACATAAAGTTTGACCGAGAAATATTGCGGGAGCTACTCAGCGTGACTCCGCCTGGGCTCGACGAGCTGATGGCCCTCAGAAAGATCTTAGACTTTTTGAAAGACAGGGAGTATGACCTATTTATCCTGGATTCAGCCGCTTCGGGACATCTCCTTCGCTTCCTCGAGCTTCCTCATTTGGTAAGGGAGTGGCTCAACGCCGTCTTCAGGTTACTGATCAAATATAAGGGGCTAGGGGCGGTGAGATTCTACAAAGCTACTGAGCACCTGATAGAGCTTTCCAGGGGAATAAGGGAGGTCATAGATATCCTCTCTGACCCGCAAAGGACAGAGTTCGTAATGATTACTATCCCCGAGGCTATGGCGGTATCGGAGGCGGAAGATTTAGCCGGCTCTTTGCGGAGCCTTAAAATCCCCTCCTCCCAGCTCATTGTCAATATGGTGATTCCGCCAAACCAATGCGCATTCTGCGCCGGGAAAAGGGGGGAGCAAATAGAGCATATAAAGGAAATCGAGGCCAAGTTTCCAAACCATACCGTCATCTATCTCCCTTTGTTTGCCCAACCGGTCAGGGGGATGGAGGGTCTTAGTAAATTGGCTCAGACTTTGTATGGGGCTATCAGCAACGACAGCGGTTCCCGCAGGCCTGCCATTACCGCGACAAAAGGGAAAGGGGAACGATGAATCATGGCACTGCAAGCGCAAAGAGACAGTGAAGGTACCCTGGCTGATGCCATCGACCGGATACTGGATAAAGGGCTGGTGATCAACGCCGATATCGCCGTCTCCGTGGCCGGCGTTGAGCTTCTCGGCATCAAGATACGGGCCGCACTGGCCTCTTTCGAAACTGCGGCCAAATACGGCCTCGAGTTTCCATCGGGGACCAGGACGGAAACGCCTGCCTGGCAGCAGGCGATGATTGGCAAAGAAACCTGCCCCCAGTGCAGCAAGTCGGTGCCCGGGGAGGAACTTCTGAACGAAGGCTGCCCCTGGTGCGGCTGGATAAGTGTCAAGGCAAAGAGAGCTAGTGTAGTTCCTCCCGGCGATGGGCACCAGCAGGAAGAAATCCCTCAGATAGAGGCTAGGTAGGAGGCGTCATGGAGAAAGGTGATAAAGAGTTCGACCTCTCCGATGTCATCGGCGGCAAGCTTAACATCCTCGGCCTCAAGATAGACCTGGGCAAGCTTCTCTCCTCCCCGGAGGAGGTAAGGGATCGACTTGAGGAGCTCAGGGAGAAGCTGAAGCAGGCCGGTGGCAAGGAAGTGCTAAGCGATGAGGAGTGGAGAAGAGGAGAGATGAGCATCAGCGGACACATCAAGACCGGCGGACTCTTAGGAGAAAGGGAATACCACATAGGAACCGCCGGAGCACCAACCGGTGGCAGAGGCCGGGAAAGGGTATCGGAGCCGCCTGAAGCCATTGAGCCACCGGTAGACATTTTCCAGGAGGATCAACAGATAGTGGTTTTTGCTGAGGTTCCCGGCGTGGAGCTAGAGGATCTGGAGCTCAAAGTCGGGGATGAAGTCCTATCCCTCTCGGCGAAACCGTCAGCCCGTAGGAGCTATCAGAAGCAGATTGAGCTGGGTTCCCAGGTGGATCCGAATAGTTTGCAAGCGACATGCCGAAACGGCATCCTGGAAGTTCGCCTAAAGAGAACACCATAGAGAGGTAGCCTAGAACCGTGGTAGTCGATATCGATGAGAAGAGCCTGAAGCACGGCGTGCTCGGGTTGGTAATAGCCCTTGTTGAGATTATAAGGGACGCCCTCAAGCTTCAGGCGATGAAGCGGATGGAGGGTGGGAGCCTGACTGAGGAAGAAGTCGAAAGGCTGGGGCAGGCGCTTATGGACCTCGACATCGCTATCGAGGAGATAAAGGAGGAGCAAGGGATCGCCGAGTCCGTGAAAGCGGTAAGGGACGGCCTTGATGAAATCGTGGACGATGTTCTCGAAAGAATGATAAACCCCGAAAGGTGGGGCCAGGAGGCTGAGCAGTGGGCTTGAAACACAGCGAAAAGACCGAGACCGCAACACGAGCTGAAGCCACCGCAAGTAAAGGTGGGAAATACCTCTATTGTATTGCCGAAGCCGGGGAAAGGGTGAGCCTGGGCCGTGTGGGTATAGACGGGAGTGAGGTCTACACTATTCCCAACCGTGATATTTGCGCCGTGGTTCACGATTGTCAGACGCAGCCTTACCAATCAGATGACCAGCAAGTGGTGAAGACGTGGGTAGTGACTCATCAGAAGGTGGTTGAGGCTGCCTGGGAGAGGTGGGGCACGGTGCTACCGTTAAGCTTCGATACTATCATTAGGGGAGAAGCTGGGGACAGCGCTGAGTGGAATGTCCGGGACTGGCTTGAGCAGGAGTATGAAGAGCTCAGAAGCAAAATGGAGAGGGTTAGGGGCAAGGCCGAGTATGGGGTCCAGGTCTTTTGGAACCCCAAGCTCGTGGCCCAGAATTTGACCGAGACCAGCCCGGAAATCAGAGAGCTTGAAGAGGAAATCAGAGCCAAGCCCAGGGGCCTGGCCTACATGTATCGGCAGAGGCTGGAGAACTTGATAAAGCGCGAAATGGAAACCAAAGCAGACGAATGCTTCAAAGATTTTTTCAGCCGCATCCGGAAACACGCTGATGATATCCGAGTGGAAAAGACGAAGAAGGCAGAGGACGAATTGCAGATGATTATGAACCTGTCCTGTCTGGTTTATAAAGACAGGTACATAGAGCTGGGGGAGGAACTGGACAAGATCGACCGGATGGAGGGCGTTTCCGTGCGCTTTACCGGGCCCTGGCCTCCCTATAGCTTTGTAGGGGGTGCCTGATAGTATGGAGCCAACGCGCAACTCCCACGCCACCCTGGTCGACCTGTTGGACAGAGTCCTGGATAAGGGGCTGGTAATCCACGCCGACCTTATAATTTCGCTTGCCGGCGTACCCCTTATCGGGGTCAACCTGCGGGCTGCGCTGGCCGGGATGGAGACCATGCTCAAGTACGGGCTGATGACGGAGTGGGATGAGCGCGCCCGTGCCTGGGAGGGCGAGCGCCGCAAAAAGAGGGAGGTCTCACCGGTGTTGGGGGAAGAGATTATCCTGGAGATGCTTGGCTCGTACTACTATAGCCAGGGGATATACACTACCTGGAGGATGGGGCGCATCTATCTGACCGACAAGAGGCTGATTCTTTATCATCCTAGCTTTGAAGATGTGCTCTTTGAGACCCCTCTGCAAAGTATAAAAGGGCTGGCCCTAGAGAGGGAGGAGCACTTCACCGCGAAAGAAAGGAAAAACCTGTGTCTCCTTCTCGAGACAGGTAACATAGTTCGATTGCACGCCATTGATACGCCCGGATTAAAAGAGGCCCTGGAGCAGAGATTGACCTCGCTTGGCTTGACCTGGCACGAAATCCCTGACCCAGTTCTGCATGATGAGGCCGGTGCCTGTTTCCTGAGAGATGGGGAGGAGGTCGCCTGCTCAGGGAAGATGTGGCATCTGATGTCCTCTACAGGGATCCTGCCTGAAACCTGGAAGCCCGGCTGGCTATACCTTACCAATAAGAGGCTTTGCTGGTGGTATGACCTTGAAGGAACGCTTGGCTTTGATATCCCCGTGGATCAGATCACTGGATCGATAGTGGAAATAAGGACCTTGGGGGCAGCGCTAAAGAGAGAGCGGGTTCTCGAAGTCGTATACCAGGCTCAGCGTGGTCAAGAGAAAGCCGCTTTTTCCGGGGGTGACCTCGTGACCTGGGGGCGGGTACTTAGTGAAATTGCATTATCGAGAAGCGACTTGGCCCTGGCTAGCGAGATGGAAACCTGCCCCCAGTGTGGCCGGGAGACGGCAACATCTGACCTGCTGCACCGGGGATGCGCCTATTGCGGCTGGGTGAGCCCCAAGCTGAAGGGGCAACAAAGGCGGTCAGCTTTAGAATCAGGCATGATAGATGACTAGAGCAGTCGGAATCGATCTGGGGACAACCTACACTGTCGCCGCCGTCATCGAAGACGGGCAGCCGAAGATTATACCCAACGCCGAGGGCCAGCGGCTCACACCCTCGGTCGTTGCTTTTACTCCAGGTGGAAGGCCTCTGGTTGGGCAGCTAGCCAAGACGCAGGCTGCAGCTAACCCCGAGAGGACAGTCTTCTCGATCAAGAGGCGCATAGGCTCCGATTACAGGGTGAGGATCGGCGACAAACAGTATACACCTCAGGAGATCTCCAGCCTAATCCTGCGCAAGGTCAAAGCGGATGCCGAGCACTATTTGGGCCAGAGAGTGGAGAGAGCGGTGATCACCGTGCCCGCCTATTTCAACGACCTGCAGCGCCAGGCGACCAAGGAAGCGGGCATGATGGCCGGTTTGGACGTGATGAGGATCGTTAACGAGCCCACCGCCGCCGCCCTAGCCTATGGCCTCCAGCTGGAAGACATCCATACCATCCTCGTCTGGGACCTGGGCGGTGGCACCTTCGATGTCTCTATCCTCGAGTTGGAGAAAAACATCTTTGAGGTCAGAGCCGTAGGTGGCAATACCTTGCTCGGTGGCGATGACTATGACCAGATGGTCATGGACTACGTGACTGAGCAGTACAGGGAGACATACGGGGCCGATTTCCCCGGAGATGGAACGGCCAAGCAAAAACTGAGGGAAGCCGCCGAGAGAGCCAAACTCGATCTCTCTAGAAGACGATCAACGGACATTTATGTGCCTTTTATTGGCGAAGATTCGGGTAGCCCCACGCCGCTGAAAGCGACTCTGACCAGGAAGAGGTTCGAGGAGCTGACCGCTGATCTACTAAAAGCCATGGTCGGCCCCACCCAACAGGCCCTGGCCGATGCCGAACTGGGTCCCCAGGACATCGACCGGGTGATCCTAGTTGGAGGAGCTACCAGGATGCCCTGTGTTCGAAAGCTTTCCCGGCAACTACTAGGCAAGGCGCCCTACCAGAGCATCAACCCTGACGAGGTAGTGGCCCTGGGCGCTGCCATCCAGGCAGGGATTCTGCTCGGCTTGATCGATAAGGCGGTTCTTCTGGACGTGATTCCCCTCTCGCTGGGCATTGAAACCCAGGGAGGCCTGTTCGCAAGGATAATACACAGAAATACGCCGCTACCGGTGTCAGAAGCACGTATATTCACAACAGCGGCCGATAATCAGACCTCGGTGGACATCAATGTATTGCAGGGGGAGCGAGAGCTAGTCGCCGATAACATATCTCTTGGCCAGTTTCAGCTCCAGGGCATCCCGCCACTTGTGCGGGGAGTGCCCAAGATAGAGGTCGCCTTCGAAGTTGATGTTGATGGCATTGTCCACGTGTCGGCCAACGACTTGCTAAGCGAAAATAGCAGAAGAATACAGGCTGTCTCCTCAAAAGGGCTTGCCCCTGAGGAAGTCCAGCGCATGATCGCTGAGGCCCAAGCATACGCCGAGGAGGACAGGGAGAAAAGAGAAAGGATAGAGGCAGGAATTCAAGGGGATAGCGCCATCGCCGCTGCCGAGATGGCCCTCGAAGAGGTCTATGACAGTAGCAGGGGGTGGCTGGCAGCGGAGATCGAGAGGGCCCTTCTCGAAGTGAAGCAGGCCTTGGTCAGTGGGCAGAGCGATGAGATCAGCTGCCGAAGCGGGGAGCTGAGAGAGCTATTAGCAGCGATCCATAGGTAAACCCAGAGGCTCACTATGTAAATACCCAGATCACTTCTGGGGACCGACCACTCGGGGTGCTCAAAAAGATTCCAGTTTTGCTCCTCAGGACAGGGCAGGTGGCCTTCCCCACTGGTGTTGCCCCGCCCAGTTCCTCAGATTGAGTTAGCTGTGTGGACATATGATAAAACATATGATATAATATATGTAATAAAAAATGGGGTGTGATCATCAATGGAAGACAAGGATATCAGGAAACTGAGGCTGGAGTTCGGGCTATCCCAAGAGCGGTTTGCCCGCCTTCTGAGTGTATCGCTACAGACGGTGCGGCGCTGGGAAAGCGGTCTTACCAGGCCACTGCCCATTATTAGCCTTAAGCTTGAAGAACTCAATAAGCAAATAAGTGAGGAGCATCGCGAGGGGGGAGGAGCTACGATGAGCCAAAGAAGAGAGAAGCCTGGAGAGGGAATCGGGTTCAGTGTTGGCGGACTGTTCAAAGGACTGGGCAGCCTCTTCGACCTGGTTTCCAAGATGGTTGATGAGGGCGAGGAAGAATACGCCCGCTCCGGGGAGGTGGAGGCCATGGGTGGCAAGGTCAAAGGTGTCTATGGCTTCAGTGTGAGGATGGGAGCCGGGGGTAAACCGGTGCTAGAGCAGTTCGGCAACATTCAAGCCAGGGAGAAGGGCGCGGTAGTAACCGAGGTCCGTGAACCGCTGGTGGATGTGCTCGACGAAGGCGATCGCCTGGTGATTATCGCCGAGCTTCCCGGCGTGGAGGCTGAAGGTATCCATATCGAGGTCAAGGAGGACATCCTTGAGCTGACCGCCGAGGCCACGGACAGGAGATACAGCAAGGAGCTCCTACTACCGTCGCCGGTGGACGCCGATACCATGGAATCCTCCTGCCGGAACGGCATCCTCGAGATAAAGCTTAGGAAGAAGTAGATGTCGGGCTCAAGCGACAAGGAGAAACCAAGATGGCAGATGCAGAAATAGAGGCCTTAACCCTGAGGGTGGCCGAATCACTGACCAAGGACGTAGGCAGAGCGACGGCCCGGCTCGACCCCGAAGACATGACCATGGTTGGGGCTGAGGTCGGGGATATCGTCCAGATCGTGGGCAAGAGGCCTACCGTGGCCCGGGTAATGCCGGCCTACCCCCAGGACAGGGGCAAAGGCATCGTCCAGATAGATGGCATCACCCGCGAGAATGCGCAGGCCGGCCTGGGGGAGAAGGTGCAGATTCGGAAGACGGCCTATGAAAGTGCCAGCGCTGTGATCCTGGCCCCCATGACCTCCTCGGGAGTTTTTGTCACAGAGAAGGACAGAAAATACCTGGGAAGGCTCCTTGAGGGGCTGGCTGTGACCCCAGGGGATAAGGTAAGGGCCACCTTTCTGGGCAGCCACTACCAGGAGTTCTCAGTAGTTGATACCAATCCTAAAGGGGCGGTTGTCATCCAACCCACTACCACCATAAAGGTGAAAGGCGAGGCTGCGGTTGCTAAGGAAAAAACCGGTGTTACTTACGAGGACATCGGTGGCCTCCAGAAGGAGATCCAGAGGATAAGGGAGATGATCGAGCTCCCCTTGAAGTACCCAGAGCTCTTCGAAAGGTTGGGGATAGAGGCACCCAAGGGGGTGCTCCTCCACGGCCCGCCGGGATGCGGCAAAACCCTGATCGCAAGAGCGGTGGCTAACGAAACCAATGCCTATTTCACCCATGTAAGCGGGCCGGAGGTCATACACAAGTTCTATGGGGAGAGCGAAGCCCACCTGAGGGCTATATTTGATAAAGCGGGGCAGAACGCCCCAGCCATAGTCTTTATCGACGAGATCGATGCCATAGCCTCCAAGAGAGAGGAGGTCCGGGGCGATCAGCAGGTGGAGAGGAGGGTTGTGGCCCAGCTTCTGGCCCTGATGGACGGCCTCAAATCGAGGGGCCAGGTCATTGTAATCGGTGCTACGAACATCGAACAGGTACTGGATCCAGCTTTAAGGAGGCCAGGCAGGTTTGACCGTGAGATCTCTATAAGCGTCCCAGACAAGACCGGCCGGCTTGAGATACTCAACATCCACACCAGAGGCATGCCTCTGGCTTCTGATGTCGATCTGGAGCGGGTGGCTGAAATGACTCACGGTTTCGTCGGTGCCGACTTGGAGGCGCTGTGCCGCGAGGCGGCGATGACGGTCTTGAGGAAGCTAATGCCTAAGATAGAGCTGGAAGCCGACTATATCCCCTACGAACTGCTCTCAGAGCTCCAGGTCAGCATGGACGATTTCCTCGAGGCTATGAAGGAGGTCGAGCCTTCGGCTATCAGGGAGGTTTTCACCGAGATCCCTGATGTCAAGTGGAGCGATGTGGGAGGTCTGGAAGAGGCCAAAAGGGTTCTCATGGAGACCATTGAGTGGCCGCTTAAGTATTCCGAGGTATTTGCGTACGCCCATACCAGGCCGGCCAAGGGCATCCTGCTCACCGGCCCCCCGGGCACGGGAAAGACTCTGCTGGCCAAGGCAGTAGCCAGCCAGAGCGAGGTGAACTTCATCTCGGTCA
>Ga0114930_10000808_pt1 | contig 32133 bp, 25 predicted proteins | sample AnhtaG_FD_87300 | JGI IMG/M metagenome (GOLD analysis project Ga0114930, IMG submission 87300) | Deep subsurface microbial communities from Anholt, Denmark to uncover new lineages of life (NeLLi) - Anholt_01485 metaG | ecosystem: Environmental > Aquatic > Marine > Oceanic > Sediment | place... | reverse complement strand
GTGAAAACAATGATGAGCTGAGCTCCGATGGAAAGATCGAATCCATAGACCTGGGCAATGAACACGGTTGCGACACACTCGTAAAGAGCGGTTCCGTCCATGTTGACGGTGGCCCCGATGGGAAGGACAAAGTTGGAAATCTTTTCGGAGACTCTGGAATTTCCTGTAACCGCTTTCATCGTGAGCGGAAGCGTCACGATAGTCGAACACGTGGAAAAGGCCATAAGAAGAGCGGATGGCATACCCTTGTAGTGTTTAACAGGATTCACACGGGCCACTAAAGCCAGAAGCAACGGCAGATTCAACGACGCATGTATCGCTAGGCCCATGAGAACGACAAGAAAATAAAAACCGAGTGACCTGAATGCCTCAAAACCCGTTTGGGCGACGATCCGAGAAATAATTCCAAAAACGCCAAAAGGGGCACTCCAGACAACGAACAAAGTCAGTTTCATCATGGTCTCGAATGCGGCATGGAAAAAATCAGTGAGCTGGGCTCTCGGTTTTTCGGAGAGTTTGGTGACAAAAAAGCCGAAAAGGATGGAAAAAAAGATGATCGGGAGGACATCGCCTCTGGCCATCGCAGCAAAGGGATTCTCTGGGATAAGATTTATCAAGAGCTCCCCTATCCCTTGTTCTGTCGCTGCAATTTTCTCTGGGCTCATTTCAAGACCGATTTCAGCACCCATTCCCGGCTTATAAATATTCACCAAGACCAGACCGGTCAAAATGGCCATCAGACTGCTGAGAATGTAGTAGGAAAAAGTTTTGATACCCAAACGGCCCAGACCCGTGGCACTTCCCACACTCACGACCCCAGAAATGATAGATGTGATGATAAGCGGCATGATGGCCATGCGCAGGAGGCGCAGAAATATTTCAGCCAATGGTTCAGCAATGGGCGTAATGCCCTCGCCGAAAACCCATCCCGCAATGATTCCCAGGAAAAATCCGATAAAAATGTAATGTGTTAGCGTAAGCCTCTTTAAGATATGTCTCATTTTATGCCCTAAACATAATATCCCGATATTTTTCTGTCAAGAAAGATGGGCATTGGTGAAATAGACTCGGCCGGATGAAATCGTCCAGACTTTATATTAAATCCAAAAAATAAACATTAAAATTCATTAAAGCGGATCACATCTGCCAGTTTCCGCTTGGGCACATGCAAACAACCCTGTTCATCCTTCCAGTACTCCACAGAATCCTCTAAATCCTCGATCACAGGGGCTTCCGCCGGATACCCAAAGGCTATCACCGAATCGACCTTATAAGAGGCAGGAACATTAAGCAATGTTTTCACGCGAGCCTTGTCTGCGGAGATGATCCAGCAGCTTCCGATATCCTTTTCCCAAGCGGCCAGGATCATGTTTTCGATGGCCGCCCCTGAGTCCCACTCGAATCCTTTTTCCCTAATCTCTGTGTTCACAAGAACCACGACATAGGCCTGAGGCTCTTGACCGGGTTTAGGATTTCCCTCAGGAGCAATATAGCCCGCCCATTTCAAACAAAGGAAGAGCTGCTTTCTTTTGCTTTCCTCATCCACAACGATAAACTCTAAAGGCTGGCGATTGGCTGCTGAAGGAGCCAGCCTGCCCGCATTCACGACATCTCTGAGTATCTCTTGTGAAACGGGTTCTGGTCTGAATTGGCGGATGGACCTTCTCGATACGATCAAATCGTACAAACTCATTCTAAATTCTCCTCATCCTTGGGCCAGGATGGATGTTAGCTTTTCTGCATACAAGCGGCTGGGCCTATCAGTAGTGATAAACTCGATCTGCTCAGGAGTTCCTGCACCCAGATTCAATTCAACCGCACGCTTAATCTGCTCTTGCTCAAATATATTTGAACTCATGATGGAATCATTCGATCCCAAATCCTTCAACACGGCTACGCCTGCAGCATCCAAAGCCACACGATCTGAGCTGGCGAGAAATACATTGGCCTCTTTTTTAGTCCCGGTCATTGGCCCCCCATCGACGAACACCTCCACACCATCCATCACAATCAGATCTGGTTTGTAACCCAAATTGATCTCGGCAATCATTTTCCTCATATCTGTTGTCCTCTTGCCATGGAGCTCCCTCATCAGCCGTTTGGGTGTCAACCCAACGGCCAGTTTCAAGGACATGGTAAAAACACCACCGTATTGATGGGTTTTCAAACAACATGTCGACACGAAATACTCAGCTTCGGCTGCAGAACGAGGAATAGAGAAACCACTCTCCCAATGGTTTCCCTCTGGATTCATATGGATCCAATCTTCCTCAGGCATTTTTTCGAAATTGATGATCTTGAAATCCAAATCCCTGGACATCTGGAAAATGTCCTTGTTCAGCATCACTTCCTCTGTGTCCGGGGGACCACTCCTCTCCCCCACAGTTATCTGTTTGGCTCCCTTCTTATGGATCTCCTTCACCAATTGGCTCAACGTATCGTTGTGAGTGGATCCTGGACAAGGATCAGCTGTATTGAAATTGGGCTTGAGCAAAACATTTTTTCCTTTCATCGCAGGAAAGTCCAAGAGATTCATGCTTTCTCGAACGCCGATACTCCTGTTTGCTGTTTTGACGAGTGCGACATTAGAAATGCGCCCTTTCTCTCTACCAAAAAACGAAGAAAATCTCATTGCTGGAAGACAAGCGAGGCCTGTCGCAGTCCCTTTTAAAAATTCTCGCCTTTTCAAAGTCCTGATTTCGTTACTACCCATGATTCTCCTCCATCGTCAGATCTTACTGGCTACCCAAAGCGATAAATCAGTTTCAGACATGGCACCAGAAGTTCGTGCTCTTTCGAATCCCTTTGAAAAAATAATAAAGGTCGGGACTCCCTGAACACCAAATGCAGCCCCCAACTCTGCATGTTTATTCATATCAACTTGCAGCACCATCAGCTCCCCTGCTCGTCTTTCCGCCAGCTCATGAACTATCGGATGCATCATCTGACAGGGAGCACAGCTGGGAGTGAAAAAATCGATCATGACAGGCAAAGAGGATTTTTGAATAAGTGTGTAAGCCTGCTCGGGAGTGGATTCGATGACATTCCCTGGTTGTGGGAGAGGGCGTTTACACCGCCCACAGATCACTTTTTTTCCGATAGCGTCCATCGGATAATTATTCGTGGTGCCGCATGCAAGACAGCTCACTTTCACTTTATTTGCCAAATTCGTTACTCCTTCCTGGTGTTTGTGTCACATCCGAAATTATATACACCCTATGTTTGTCTTGTCTACTCTCTTAGGAACTTTTTTTCTTCCTTTTTCTTTCATTTATCTTGGATTATTCACTTGGCGAGGCAGTAGCTCATGAACCGGTTCGCCCGAAGGGTAAAAATTTGAGGAATTGCATTTTGGTTTGTATGAATCTACAATATCATAAATGAATCCATTACTTTAGAAGGTGCGGTTCCTGAAGAAACTTTTTTGGAACTCGTCCTGAAGGCGAGAAAACCTGAAGATAAAAAAATTGTCCGCATACAAAATTTCAGATATGAGAGAATATCATGAAAAATATTGATTCGATCTTTTATCCCAAATCCGTTGCTATTGTCGGAGCTTCAAGAAAACAGGGAAGCGTGGGCTTTTCCCTCCTGGCCAATATTATCGACAGCCGATTCCAAGGAGTGGTCTACCCTGTCAATCCCAAAGCCGAGGCAATTCTGGGGATCAAATGTTATCCGCGGGTTTTGGAAATTCCGGATGATGTCGACTTGGCTGTCGTGATCGTTCCAGCTTCCTTTGTGCCACAAGTCCTTGAAGAATGCGGAGTCAAAGGCATAAAAGGGGCCCTCATCATTTCGGCTGGTTTCAAGGAAATCGGCGGTCATGGCATTGAACTCGAACAGACTGTCCAGGAAATCATCCATAAATATAACATTGCTCTTGTCGGTCCCAATTGCTTGGGCGTCGTCAACACAGCTTCTGAATCGAGTATGAACGCAACTTTCGGCACACAAATGCCGAAAAAAGGCAACATCGCTTTCATTTCCCAAAGCGGAGCTCTGTGCGTGGCGGTACTCGATTACGCAAAAGAGGCAAACATAGGATTTTCCAAATTCATCAGCATGGGAAACAAAGCAGGGCTTTCAGAGAATGACCTTTTGGTCTATCTAAAAGAGGATCGCCAGACAGATGTGATTTTGATGTATCTGGAGGACCTTGTGGACGGCAGAGAGTTTATGTCTATCGCCCGAAAAATAACCAGTCACTCAACAAAACACAAGCCTATCATTGCTCTGAAAGCAGGGCGAACATTTTTTGGCGCAAAAGCCGCGTCATCGCATACGGGCTCACTGGCAGGTTCGGACAAGGTGTATGACGCCATTTTCGACCAATGTGGCGTCATCCGGGGAGATACATTGGAAGAAATTTTTAACTATGTGAAAGTTTTCTCCACACAGCCCCTTCCTAAGGGCAAAAACGTGGCAATAGTTACCAATTCCGGAGGGCCTGGAATTTTGGCAACCGACTCATGTATCCGATACGGACTGGGCATTGCGCCCCTAGCCAAGAGCTCAAAAAAAGCCTTAAAGAGGGTGCTTCCCCCCACGGCAAGCTTAAACAATCCAATGGATTTGATAGCAGAAGCCCAACATGAACAATATGAGGTGGCTCTCAATGCGATGCTCAAACAAAACAACATGCATTCAGCTCTAGTAATCCTTACACCAACGGCATTCACGAACGTCGAGAAAATCGCTAAATCCATCATCAAGGTGTCAAAGCGGGTAAAGAAACCCATCCTCAGCTGCCTTTTGGGTCTCTACGATGTCTCAAAAGGAATCGATCTCCTGGAAGAAAACAGCATCCCGTATTACAGGTTTCCCGAGTCAGCAGCGCGAGCCCTTGCTGAAATGTCAAAATTTACCTCGTGGCTCAAACGACCCAAGACGAGGGTGAAAAAATTCGTGGTCGATACCCCCAAAGCCACCCAGATCATCGAAAAGGTCAAAGCAGAGGGAAGATCTTTTCTTCTGGAACAAGAAGCTTACGATGTTTTGAAAACATACGGTTTTCCCGTGGTCCAATCTGTTTTGGCGACCAGCGAGGCCCAAGCCATCTCATCAGCGGAAAGGATCGGATTCCCCGTGGTGATGAAAATTGCCTCTCCGGATATCCTGCACAAATTCGATTTTGGTGGTGTTATCCTCGATGTAAAAAACAAAACGGAAACACGAAAAGCCTACAATAAAATTCTCCGTAATATCCGTATAAAAATGCCCAAAGCGAAGATAACAGGGATAATGATCGAAGAGATGGCTGTCGAGGGAAAAGAGGTTATTCTTGGCATGAACTATGACGAGCAGTTCGGGCCCATATTGATGTTCGGGATGGGAGGGATCTACGTCGAGGCCTTGGAAGATGTGATTTTCCGGTTGGCGCCCATCCGAGAATTAACGGCAGACCATATGATCTCAAAAACCAAGACATACAAAATACTCGATGGATTCCGTGGAGGACCTGTCTATGACACTCCGGCCATATCAGAATGTTTAAAAAGACTATCCCAGCTTGTAACAGACTTTAACGATATCAAAGAATTGGATATCAATCCTTTGATCGTTTATGAAAAAGGAAAGGGCTGCAAGATTGTCGACGCCCGAATCATCTTAAAAGAATAGGGGACGTCCCATAAAGAGTTTGACAAGTTTATGGGCTTCCTTATAATAGATTAGTTTTATAGGTTTTGTATGGGTAGATAATTGACATGGCGTTATTCAAGAAAAAAAAGAAAAAGCGGGTTTTTGTCCTTGGATTGGACGGGGTCCCTTACTCACTCCTCCAGGATTTGGCAGATGGAAACATCATGCCGACTATGAAGAGCCTCATCGATTCCGGACGTCTTCACAAGATGAAAGCCAGTCTTCCTGAAATTTCGGCTGTGAGCTGGACAGATTTCATGACCGGTTCAAACTCAGGAACACACGGAATTTTTGGATTTACGGATCTTAAGCCAGACACTTATGATCTCCTCTTTCCGAATTTCCTCGACCTTCAAACAAAAACATTTTGGGACACTCTCGGAGACAAAAAAAAGCGTTCCATCGTCATCAACCAACCCTCTACTTATCCGGCTCGTGAGATCAACGGCATATTGATCTCAGGGTTTGTGGCCATCGACTTGGCAAAAGCTGTGTATCCACCCACCATACGAGCTTCCCTAGATAAATTGGATTACCAGATCGATATCGACACAATGAAGTCAAGAGAGGATCCGGAATTTCTATGGAAGGACCTGTATCGAACATTAGACAGACGCATAAACACTCTCAATCTTTTCTGGAAGCAGGATTGGGACTATTTCGAATTTGTGATCACAGGGACGGATAGACTCCAGCATTTTTTATGGAATGCTTATAAAGATACAGAGAATCCCCACCATAAAAAATTCCTGGATTATTACCGACGGATCGATCAAGTTATCGGCCACATCGTCAATTCATTCCGGCAGTTGAACAATAGCGATGAGGGTCTTTACCTCTTATCCGATCATGGATTCACAGGGATCAAGCAAGAAGTCTATCTCAATGTTTGGCTTGAACAACAGGGGTATCTCCGATTCGACTCTTCCCCTCCCGAGAGCTTGGGAGAAATTTCATCAACCTCCCGCGCTTTTGCTATGGATCCCAATCGCATCTACCTGAACTTAAAAGACAAGTTTCCCAAAGGCTGCGTGAATCCGTCTGACAAAGATTCTGTCAAAAAGGAAATCGCTGAAAATCTCAAAAAACTGGAATGGGATGGGAACAAAGTTGTCCGAAAAGTTTTTGATGCCCAACAGGTCTATAACGGTCCCCTTGTCGACCAAGGCCCAGATCTAATCGTTCTTTCTGAATATGGATACGACATGAAGGGCTCGATCAAGAAAAAAGAGATTTTCGGGCGCACCAATCTTCAGGGTATGCACACCTGGGATGATGCTTTTTTCTGGGCAAACGCGAATTATGGTCAAGACCTTGCCATATCCGATCTATCAGATATACTGATGGACAAGCTGTTATGAAAATAAAACGGACATTCTTTCTTTTGCTTTTCCTTGCCCTTGCTGTACCTCTCAGTGCTTACATCGGCCCCGGAGCAGGATTCGCCTTTTTGTCCTCGTTTCTCGTGCTTTTCCTGACATTTTTCCTGGCCATTTTTTCCTTCCTTTCCTGGCCTTTTCGTTTCTTCTTGCGGTTGATCAGAGGCCAAAAAGCCTACAAAAAAAGCCATATCAACCGCCTTATCGTTCTCGGCCTAGATGGAATGGATCCTGTTCTCATCGAAAAATACAGGGTTCAAGGAAAACTGCCCCATCTTTCCAACATAGCTGATAAAGGAAGCTATCATGAACTCGAAACCACCACTCCTCCGATATCCCCTGTTGCCTGGTCCTCATTCATGACAGGCTGCCACCCTGCCAAACACAACATCTTCGATTTTCTCAGCCGCGACCCCAAAACCTATCTGCCCGAACTTTCATCAGCACGAATAGGAAGCCCAAAAAAAGTCCTTCCCCTGGGCAAATATAATATTCCCCTTTCCAAACCCGAGATCAAGGGCATGCGGAAAAGTGTTCCCTTCTGGAAAATCCTCGGAGATAACGGCATCTTCAGCACCATTCTCCGAATACCAGTAACTTTTCCACCAGAAAAATTTCGCGGACATCTTCTCTCTGGCATGTGCGCACCGGATTTGAAGGGAAGTCAAGGCACCTTTTCCTTTTACACTTCAGACAAAGGCAAGATTGTTGATCGTGAAGGGGGAATGAATATCCCGGTCAGCGTAAGCGGAAACAGGATCGAAACCTACATCTCCGGTCCTGAAAACACGATGCTCAAAAACCCTGAGGAGATGAAGCTCCCCCTGTCAATCACCATCGATAAAAACAAAAAAGAGGCAATTTTCGAGGTCTCGGGGCAAACGATCCGACTCAAAGAAAAGACATTTTCTGACTGGATACAGATCACCTTTCGACCTGGCTTGTGGATCAAAATCAGGGCGATCTGCCGTTTTTATATAAATCAAATGGATCCCAATTTTGAAATGTACATCACCCCGCTGAATATAGACCCGGAAAAGCCGGCTCTTCCGATTTCTCAGCCTTTTATCTACTCTGTTTATCTGGCCAAATTGCTGGGAAGCTTCATCACACTCGGCGAAGCCAATGACACCTGGGCATTGAATGAAGGCATTCTTTCGGAAGAGGCCTTTTTAAAACTGAGTTACTTCAACCATCAAGAATGGGAAGACATGCTTTTTAATGCCATGGATAAGACCAAGAAGGGTGCGGTTGTCAGCTGGTTCGAAACTACAGACAGCATCCAGCACATGTTCTACCGGTATCTCGACGAAAAACACCCTGCCCTACGCACGGACCAGGCAAACATGGGGCCTGAGGTCATGGAACAGCTTTACACCAAAATGGATGACCTTGTGGGCAAGGTTGCGGAAAAACTGGGCAAAAAAGACGTCCTGATCATCATGTCCGACCACGGGATCAAATCCTTTCGCCGTGGGATCAACATGAATTCTTGGCTCTACCGGAATGGGTACCTTGAGCTTAAAGAAGGAAAACAACAGAGCGAAGAATGGTTCAAAGATGTCGACTGGGAAAAAACCAAAGCCTACGGGCTCGGCCTCGGTGGCATTTACCTCAACATAAAAAGCAGAGAAGCCCAAGGCACGGTTCACCAGGGTGATGAAGCCAAGACCCTGAAAAAAGAGATCATCGCGAAGCTCAACGGCCTGAAAGATGAGGAAAACGGCCAAACTGCCATCAATACCGTGTTCGACAAGGATGACCTCCCTCCAGGGCCTTACAAGGGAAACTGCCCGGACCTGATTGTCGGCTACAACGAGGGATACCGCGTTTCCTGGGATTCTGTCACAGGGAAAGTCAACAAAGTTCTTTTCGAAGACAACGAAAAAGCGTGGAGCGGGGACCACTGCATCGACCCCCGGATCGTCCCTGGTATATTTTTCTGCAACCTGAAGATAAACACCGAATCTCCGGCCATCATCGACATCGCCCCGACCGTCCTGAACCTGTTCGGCCTGGAAGCACCTAAACACATGGATGGCCGTAGCTTGATAGATACGGAAAACTTTTCTTTAAATCAGGAAAAAAAAGGAAAAAATAATGCCTGACATAAACCGGAGAGAATTCCTCAAATTGGGGATATCGGCAGGTTCCCTACTTGCTCTCGGAAGCCCCTCTGACCTTGTGACAAAGGTTTTTGGTGAAACAGAGACTCAGAAGAAAGCTATCATCCTAGGATTCGACGGGATGGATCCCCACTTGACAAACATTTGGATGAACCAGGGAAAGCTTCCTGCCTTTGAACGGCTGCGGAACCGGGGAGGATTTTCCCCTCTGCGAACAAGTCTTCCGCCCCAAAGCCCGGTGGCCTGGTCGAATTTCATCACCGGGATGAATCCGGGCGGTCACGGCATCTTTGATTTTCTCAGCAGGAATCCGGAATATTACATTCCCGGCTTCTCGGGTGCAGAAACACAGGATTCTTCCAAAACAATTTCCATCGGGAATCTCGTTATTCCCCTTTCCGGAGGAACAATTGAAAACCTCATGAAGGGCAGAGCCTTCTGGCAAATCCTGGAGGACCACGATATTCCAGCCACGATTTTTAAAATGCCCTCCAATTTTCCTCCGGTTGAAACAAAACAGAGGACTCTATCCGGCATGGGCACTCCCGATATCACAGGTTCGGTAGGAGAATTTAACTACTTCACCACAAAAACCACCGAACTTATGGAGGATATCGGCGGAGGCACCATCCACGAGGTCTATGTCATCGGTAACAGAGTGGAAGCCAAGCTTCCAGGGCCCAAAAACGCTTTCAAAAAAAACCAACCCGAATCTTCGATCGATTTCAAAGTCTTCCTCGATCCAGTCCATCCCCTGGCTAAAATCGTGATCCAGGACCAGGAATTTATCCTTAAAGAAAAAGAATGGAGCGGCTGGAAAAGAGTCCGGTTTCCGATGATCCCCACCCAAAGTGTCAGCGGAATCTGTATGTTTTATCTCAAACAGGTCCGTCCCGACTTCAAACTCTACATCTCACCGATCAACATCGATCCGGCAGCGCCGGCCATGCCGATCTCCACACCGGAAAGTTATGCCAAGGAACTGGAAAAACAATTCGGGCCCTTTTACACCAGGGGACTTCCAGCCGATTTTAAAGCCATGTCGCACGGCGTTCTGGACGAGGAAGAATTCCTGGCTCAGGACGACACAATCCTGAGAGAAAGGATACAGATGTTCGAGTATGAACTTTCGCGGTTCGACTCGGGTCTTCTTTTTTACTATGTCTCGAGCACCGACCAGAGGCAGCACATGTTCTGGCGATTTATCGATGAACAGAGCCCGATGTATGACCCGGACCTTGCACGCAAACATGGCAACGCCATCGAAACCATCTACAAGGAAGCAGATAAGATTCTGGACAAGGCACTCAGCAAAGCCGATAAAGATACCGTCGTTATGGTGATGTCCGACCATGGATTCACCCCCTTCAGGCGGACCTTCAACGTGAATTCCTGGCTCAAGGAAAACGGATACATCCGGCTGATCAACAACTGGCGGCAGGGACAGGAAGAATTTTTCATGAACACGGACTGGTCCAGGACAAAAGCCTATTCCTATGGTCTCAATAGTCTCTACATCAATCTGAAGGGACGCGAAGGAGAAGGCATCGTCAATCCTGGGGCTGAAAAAGAGGCCCTAGTCAGAGAGATCGCCCACAAGCTCGAGCAAGTCACAGACCCTAAAACAGGAGAGAGGGTAGTCACAAATGCCTATATCTCACAAGACTGCTACCAGGGGCCTCAAGTCGAACAAGCCCCGGATATCATCGTTGGGTACAACCGCGGCTACCGCACATCCTGGTCAGCACCCTTGGGAAGAATCACAAAAGAAGTATTTGGCGATAACATGGACAAATGGAGCGGGGACCACTGCATGGACCCGGCTGTCTGCCCGGGAATTCTTTTTGCGAGTGAGAAAATCAAGGCCGACTCACCTGCTCTTTTTGATTTAACTCCGACAATCCTCTCGCTTTTCGGGATCGAAAAACCGGACAATATGGTCGGCAAAAAGATTTTTTAGGAGATAGAGATGGGAAAGGCAAAAGTCAAACTCGATAAAGGCCTTCTGGAAAAGGTGAAAAAATTTGCGGAACTTTCGGGTTATTCTTCGGCCGAGGAATTTGTGACTCATTGTTTGGAAAAGGAAATTTCCAAACTGGAAGAATCGGACTCAGAAGAAGAGATCAAGAAAAAATTGAAAGGACTGGGTTACTTCTCGTAGACTTTATGCCGGTATTCAAAGATGTGGATATTCAATTCTGCCTTCGGTAAAATATTCGATGCCCTATTTCTGCCTTTTCGCAGCATGAGTCCCTGGGTAGGAATGATCCTTATTTCCTTCCTCACCGGTCTTTTGATGCTGTTTGTCTTCAAATGGACATCCAACCAAAAAGGGATTCAAAAGGTCAAAAACAGGATCAAGGCCCACCTTTTGGAGCTGCGTCTGTTCAAGGACAGCCTCAGCCAGTCACTTCGTTCCCAAGGGAATATCTTGCGCTGCAATCTCAAATACATCAGCTATTCGGCTAAGCCTATGTTGGTGATGATTATACCGCTTGTCTTGATTCTCATTCAGCTCAATTTCTGGTTCGGCTATGAATCGCTCAATCCAAACCAATCGACCATCCTGAAAATCAAACTGACGGAAGATCAAAATCCTTTGGAAGCGCAGATCGCAGTCCAACCCTCTTCCGGCCTTGTAATGGAAACTCCTCCGCTCCGAATAGAAGAATCCCATGAAATAAACTGGCGATTTTCTGCCACCCAGGAAGGAATCCAACAATTTACTGTGACGATCAACGGCGAGACTGTCACCAAAAAAGTTTCAGTGGCTCAGAAGCCTCTCAGCAAAATATCTCCCCTAAAAACAAACAAGAAGTTCCTCGATCAAGTCATGTATCCCACCGAATCGCCGATAAAGGGAAATCTTCCGGTCGAAGCCATAGAAATCCAGTACCCCACCAAAAGCATGAGTCTATTCGGGTGGAAGCTCCATTGGCTTATCGTGTATTTCGCCCTATCGATCATCTTTGGATTTGTTTTCAAGGGGATATTCAAAGTCCAAATCTGATTGCTTGAAATATTGTGAAAAAACCTGTAAGAAGAAATACATATAATTTTAGAAAGGATAAATCATGAAAATCGATTATTTTAAAATGGAACGGATGCAATCACAATATGAATTTTTGGTGGATTACAATCTTTCGGAAAGCGGTGTCCACCCCTTATCGTTTAAAGAACTTCTTCCGCAAGAACAAATAGAAGAGATCCTGCAAACACCTCTAGGCTACATCCAAACCAACGGAACGACAGAGCTTAGAGAAAAGGTGTGTGCTCTGTATCCTGGAACAAATATTGAAGATGTCTTGATCACCACAGGGTCGGTCGAGGCCAATTATCTTCTGGCATGGAGCCAGATCGAGCCGGGAGACGAAGTCCTGTTCATGATCCCGAATTACATGCAGCTCTGGGGTTTGATGCGTGCCTTCGGAGCGAATGTGAAGACATTTGCGCTTAAAGAAGACTTGAATTGGAATCCTGATTTAGATGAGCTGAAAAATTTGATCACATCCAACACAAAAATCATTTGTGTTACAAATCCCAACAATCCGACAGGAAGCAGGCTGAGCCAAGAGGCTCAAGATACGATCCTGGACCTTGCAGAAAAAAACGATGCCTGGATCTTTGCCGATGAAGTGTACCAAGGGGCCGAACTGGACAGACAGATAACCCCAAGCTTCTGGGGAAGTTACAAAAAAGTCGTCGTGTCCAATGGCCTTTCCAAAGCCTACGGTCTTCCGGGATTGAGGATGGGATGGATAGTGGGCCCAGAAGGCTTCGCACATAAGGTTTGGCCCTATCATGATTACACCACCATATCCATCAGTGCCGTGAGCGATCGTCTGGCTAGAATTGCATTAACACCGGAAAAAAGAAACAAAATCCTGGAAAGAACACGAACGATCTTGAACAACAACATCGGCATCGTGACATCCTGGTTAAAAAAACACCAGGAATTGTTCCAGTATGTTCCTCCCGAAGCGGGGGCAATCGCTTTCCCTCGATACAATCTGGACATAAACTCAACTGAACTCGTCGACAGGATTCGCGAGACGAAAAGCGTCCTTATCTGTCCAGGTGATCATTTTGGAATGGACCGCTACCTCCGAATCGGGTATGGAGAGGAAAAGGAAATCCTCGAAAAAGCCCTGGATCTTATCGAAGAGGCTATAAAAGAGGCACAGGCTATTTAATTTTATTGAACCAGACGATATCCTCCAGATCCTTTCTCTTTTTTACACGACTGGACTTTTTCTCATAATATCCCATCGATAGAAGGGAAACGATTTTGTACTTTTTGGGTATGTTCAGGACTTTCCTGGCTTTTCGGGAATTGAACCATCCAATCCAGCATGTGCCCAATCCGAGTTCTTCGGCTTGCAGTACGATGTGTTCCCCTGCGATCCCGGTATCGATCAAATAAAAGTTTACACCCTGGATCTGCTTTCCTATTCGATTGGCTAGAATATCCAGGCGAGCCATAATCATGATCAAAACAGGTGCCTTCGCGGCGAACTTCGACACAGAATAGATACCTGAAAAAAAATCCTTAGCCAATTTATCCTTGAGTTCGGGGTCATCGATGACCAGAAAACGCCAGGGTTGGACATTGTCCGCTGAAGGGGCCAGCCGGGCGGCCTCCAAACAGGTGAGGATCTTCTCTCTTTCGACGGGATTATCCAGATACCGGCGGATGCTCCTTCTTTGTGCGATAATTTCTTTTACAGACATTTTATTTAATTTTGGATCAGACTTTGCTCCATGTATTTTCAGATTATTCGTCATACGCTTAAAGTCTGACCCAGCATTTTGGATAAAGGCTACTTGAAAGAAAGCAATCCGGCCTTTTCAAGCACTTTGAAAAAGGCGTAAACTGCTTGCTGGTCGATCGGCCCATACTCTGCCGATACGGCATTCGTTATTTCCCACACACTGCGCTTCCCGTCCACAAAATTCAAGGCTTCATAAGCGGCATATCCGCTAAAATCGACACCAGAGAAAGCCTCTTCTCCGAGTTTCGCTACCACATAGTCTGTCTCGAGAGGACAGACAAAATCCTCATTTCTCACGGGTATGATCTTGTCCCATTTTTTCTGATCTTCGAGCAGGGATACCTTTTTTGTTTTCACGCCGATTCCTTGACAAAGCCGCGCATAACTGGCCTGCGCATCACTCATGAACGACGCTCTCATGTTTTTTATATTTCCGAGAAAATTGCGAATCTCTCTTTTAAAAGCGGCGTCATCTGCAAACACAAAAGTGGACAAAACAGAATCCAACTCCCTCTGGGAAGAATGTTGGATCACGTTCAAAACTTGTGTATAGGACATATGAACTTTTTCTGGATCTTGTGCTTTCTCTAGAATCAAAAGGCTGTCGTAATAATCTTCGGCCAGCCGGGAAAGCCCGTTCCTTGCGATCAGCCGGGCCATATCTTTTGCCTCCTCTTCAGAGGCGCTGGCCAAATAATAGGAGGCTCCCAATGCAACAAAGCACACACGCCGCAGTTCTGAGGAATCGACCTTATCTGGCGTATCCAGGCTTGTGTGGTGGAATGTATCTCCGTGTCCGAACATCACAGAAGGAACCTTCAACGCCCCGTCGTTGAAAATGTAATGGTCGCTACCCCCACTAAAAGGCAACACCCGGTAAGCAAACGGATGGTTGCTGCCGTTTATGCTTCGCAGGTTCAGTCGATCTGCCAATTGGGTAAAATTCACCACCACATCGTTGAGATAGGAAGGGACAGAATCAGGTGTGCAGGTGATGTTGAATGTGCCACCGGTCAAGTGAAGATCCTCACCGATCATGTCGCAGTTTATAACAGATAGGGTATTTTTCATCCTCTCCAAGTGGGCTTTGATATAGGGCACTGTTCCGGCAAACTCCGGAACCCACAGAAATCGGATGGTCCTTTTTGGGGGCTCGATCTTTTTGTTGTCCACCATTTCCTTCAAGGCTCTGGCCATCTCCAGCATGCCACCGCTACCGCTGGCATTATCGTTGGCGCTGGGTGTAGGATGGCAGAGATGACCGATGATCAGGACCTCTTTTTCCGGTTCGACAGAACCTGGGAGTGCAGCAGAAAGGACTTCGACTTTACCGTCGTAGTACTCGGCCTCCACTTTGGCCTTTAAAACGATTTTTTTTCCCTCATCCAAAGCCTTCTTCAGATTCCAGCCCTGGAGTTTGCTGACATTGAAACCAAATCCTATCTTATCCTTTTCTTCCCAGGTCGGCCAGATGGCGGTGTAACGGATCATGTTCGGATATCCCGGCCGGATCTCAGGGGGATACCATGTCACAACGCCCAATGCCCCGCGCTTGAGCACAGCTTCTCTCATCACTGTTCCGGTATAGGCAGTTGCCAGTACGATCTTTCCCTTGACATCCTTCTCTTCATAAGCTTTTTTACCGACTCCAGTTCCTACATCGATGAGTTCGGCTTCCACATCCGCCGAATTGCTGTGCTTGACCAATGTCAAGGGAATCTCTTCATAAGAGCATAACCTCTCATTTTCTGGCGAAACCATCCAAAGTTCGGCATTTTTTGCTCTCCACCCGATCGGACTTCGATATGTGTAGTAATACAGGGAACCGTTCGACGGCCATCCCTCGATCTCCACATCTGCATAGCCGATCCTCTCCAACTCCGTTTTGATCATCTCCGCAGCATCGTGCCAACCTTCACAGGCCTGGATGCGATCATAGTGGGAGATTTGAACCATGTAGTTGAAAGCCCTCTCACCGGAAACCTCTTGCCTGAGCGCTTGAATGAGCTTCTTCGGCGCCAGCGACTCCTCTGCCTGCATAAATCCTGCAAATAAAATAACTAACAAACACACTACGAAAATTTTACCTCTAAATCTCATAATCACTCCTCTTGATAATATTTTAAATTCCTAAAGCTTTTGCAGTTGAACTATCTGATACGGAGGTCATCCGGAAGCGAGCGGGCATGGTTCCTCTATTTTCCTCGCTGAAACAAGGCGGAAAATTCACGGGCCGACGTATTAGATAGTTCAACGGCTCTTTTGCTTGCGAAAAAAAGACATCTTTTATAATATGGAAAAAATCATTGATCAAGGAGGCAATATTGCCTAAGAAAATTTTGGGGTCGGTTCTAATCTCGCTTCTCTTTATCGGCACTTTCCTCTCGTCTTCCGATGAGCCGTTTTGCCGGCAGGTCGCAAATTATACCATGAATGTTGTGCTGGATACAGAAAGGAAAACAATCACCGGAGAGGAGTTCCTGAGTTGGACAAACGACACTGAATATCCGACAGATGAGCTCTGGTTCCATCTGTACTGGAACGCCTTCCAAAACAACATGAGTACTTCCCTGACAGAATCCAGCCGAAGGGGTAGAGACATGGAGGGATTCAGAATGGATGATTGGGGGTATTGCCGCGTCGATTCCATCCACTTGATCGATGAAGAAAACTTTGCAGAAATCGACCTGTCCCCAACCATGGCATTCCAGCAACCAGACGACAACAACATCCACGATCAGACCGTGTTCCTCGTGAAGCTACCCCAACCTGTGGAACCAGGACAGACTATCGAGCTTCGTATCGAATTCCTCTCGAAAGTTCCTCGTCCCATATCCCGCACCGGCGTTTACAAAGACAATTATTTTATCGCCCAGTGGTTTCCAAAAATCGGCGTATTCGAGAATGGGGAATGGAACTGTCATCAATTCCACTCACCTGGAGAATTTTTTGCTGATTACGGAACATACGATGTCAACATTACACTCCCCTCTTCCTTGATCGTTGGGGCCACGGGCGAACACCGCGAAAAAACCGACAACGGAGACGGAACCACAACCCACCACTTCTTCCAGCACAGTGTCCATGACTTCGCATGGACAGCAAGCCCCCATCTGCTCGAATTCAAAGAAGATTTCGAGTTTGCTCCGGGAAAAACGACAGAAATCACCCTTCTCCTCCAGCCCTACCACAAAAATCTTAAGGACCGGTACATGAACGCGGTCAAAAATGCGATCAAATACTGCAGCCTGTTCTACGGCGACTATCCTTACACCACTGCCACCTGTGTGGACCCGGCCTACAACAGCAGGTCAGGCGGGATGGAATATCCCACTTTTTTCACGGGCGGAGCTTATTTCATCACCAGGAAAGGGATCTCCCGTCCGGAAGGGGTCACCATTCATGAGTTCGGACACGGTTATTTTTACGGGCTAGTCGGAAGCAACGAGTTCGAAAATGCCTGGATGGATGAGGGATTCACCTCCTTTCTCGACACCGAGGTATACTACATCGCCTATGGGGACCCTTTGTATTCCAGAACCTATTTTGGGATTCCGTTTACCTTCAAAGGAGTGAACATCCCGATCGAATCGGACGGCATTTCCAGACACCGCTTGACTTCGGACAGGGACGACATGCAGCGGTTTTCCTGGCAATTTATGGAAGGAAGTTACGGGGCCAACTCCTATTCCAAGGGAGAGCTTATGCTTAGAACCCTCAAGAGATACTTGGGGAAGGACCTGTTTGCCGAAATGATCAAATCCTATTCTCAGCGCTGGTGGTTCAAACATCCGAAGCCGCAGGACTTTTATGATGTCGTTTCAGAATTCGCCGCTCAGGACATGAGCTGGTTTCTCGATCAATTTGTGTATGGGTCCGGGAAGCTGGACTATGCCATAGGGAATATATCCAGCCAGCGACCGAGACGACAGAGAGGCTTGTTCAACGGAGAATTCAGGGAGACTCGCTCAAAAAAAGAAGACACCAAAATCTACGAGTCCGAGGTTCTGGTGCGCCGGCTGGGAGAAGTTAAGATCCCTGTCGAAATTCTGGTTGTTTTTGAGGATGGCTCCGAGATAAGGGAAAGCTGGGACGGTGATTACAGATGGAAAAAATTCCAGTATTCCAACCCCAACAGGATCGCCAAGGCGGTCGTTGACCCTGAGTTCAAACTGGTGATCGATGTGGACCGCACCAACAACAGCATGACACGAAAGCCCAACAAAGTCGCTCCATACAAATGGGCCTCCCGATGGCTGATATGGTTGCAGCATACCCTGGAGTTTTTCACCATATTCGGTGGGTGAATCTCAGAGCAGGAGGAAAAACATGAAAGTTATGTTAAATTTTTTCAAAGGATTCAAAAACGCGGGAAAATTAACACGAATGATCATTCTCCTTCTTGTGATCAACCTCGCCTTCTCCATGATACTCGCTGTTCCGATGTATCACTCCTTGAAGGACTCCTTCGGCAACAGTCTTGCCGGCGAACGGATGGCAGAGGGCTTCGACTATCTATGGTGGGAGGAATACAGAGATGAAGCCCAAGGCTTGGAGCAGACCTTTACGCCTTCGATAATCGGGAAGGGGGCTATTCTCAACAACCTGGAGGGCCTGATCCAATTACGGGTTTTCGATCTTCCTCCGGTCATCCTGATTTTTGGTCTTCTGTATATCATCCTGCACACCTTTTTAGCTGGGGGTATCCTCTCCCTTTTCCGGAAAGGAGAAGCCATATTTTCATTGAGAGATTTCTTCCAAGGAGCCGGTTCTTTTTTCTTCCGATTTTTTCTTCTGATGCTTTTCTCCTGGGTCTTTTTCTTGATAATCGGTCAGGTTATGAAGGGCAGCTTTGATTCCATTTTGAGCGGCATGAGAGAGACCGCTTTCTCCGAGGTCACCCCGTTTTATTGGGGATTGGTTTTCAGCGCGGTTGTATTTTTCCTGTTCTTGTTCATCCAAATGGTTTTCGACTACGGACGGATCAAGATCGTTGTGGAGGACAGTACAAATGTCCTGACATCCGCAGTAGGCGCATTCGGTTTCGTTTTTCGGCATCTCGGATCCACGCTCGGCCTTTATTATCTCCTGTTCCTCGTGCAGATTGTATTCACCCTGATCTATATCCTGATCCAGGGAGTCATCCCCGAGTCCTCCTTTTTGGGTGTCGCCCTAGCATTCCTGTTCCAACAGATTTTCATATTCGGACTGATCTGGATCCGCTGCTGGCTCTACTCCTCCCAGATGGAACTTTACAGATACCTGAAATAGGATTTTTTTTCCTTGCTCTAAGGCTCCTATTTCTGATATAGTCACTTCGAAATCCATTGCATTAATCGATTAGGAGGCGACACGTATGAAAAGAATCACATCAATCGGTTTAGTTTTATGTTTGGCTTTATTCTGTTTTGTGGCCTGCAAGAAAGACGCTGGCGCACCCAAAGCCGGTACGGCCAAAGCGGAAGATCTGCTCAACCTTATCCCTGTCGATGTCCAGGGAGTCTTCTTTGTGGATGTCAATAAGGCCATGTCCACAGAGTTTGCCAGCAAAATGATCCAGGAAAACGAAGATTATCAGAAGTACCAAGAATTTGTTGAAAAATCCGGAATCGACCCACAAAAGGATATCTATTACGTCGCAGTGGGCATAGCTGGAGATTTGGAAGGTGAGAATCAAGAGGGAGTCGCAGTCGTCAACATGAAATACGATCCTGAGACCATACTGGGATTGATAAAGGAAAAAGCCGCAGAAGAAGAACAGGAACTGACAGAGGATGAGTACGAAGGTGCTACTCTCTACAAAGTATGGGAAGAAGGTAAGCCCGTTGCATTTTCATTCATCGATGAATCGAACATCGTGGCGGGTAATGAAGTGCATGTGAAATCCGTCTTGGACGTGTTGAATAAAAAGAAAGACAATGTTTTCAAAAACGAAGGACTTTCGGCAATCTTGGATAAAACCAACAAAGACGCCATTCTTTGGGGAGCCATCCTCCTTCCGCCAGAAACCATGGAAAAGGCCGCATCGTCCAATCCGATGATGGGGGCATTGAAATCCATCAGCGCTATTTCCCTGTATTTCGACTACAAAAATCAAAACTTCATCGCGGAAATATTGGCCATGGGCCCGGATGCCGACAGCAACAAACAAGTGGCCGAAGCATTGACCGGGTTCAAATCTTTCGGTGCTATGGCTGCCGGTGAAAAACCTGAAATCGGTGAGTTGTTGAACGCTATTCAGATCAGTTCTGGCGATGATCATGTAAAAATCTACGCTGAAATCCCAGAAGAATTGATAAAAAAGCTCCAAGCGGATAAACCCAAAGCAGAAGAGGCAAAAGAGATAAAATAACTCTAAGCTCCAGAGGAACTACCTTCTCTTATCTCACCTAAATCAAACGGTGACTAATCTTTAGGGAACAAATCTGCGCACATTTTCGTATACACAAAAGAAGGATGAATAATGCCCACAGGGAGGAAAACATCATGATAAAAAAAATATCACCAATTTTGATTCTCGTCTTCTTTATATTTTCCGCTACGGTTGGTACGATTTCAGCCAAAGACATCAACAAAGATTTCCACCAGACCTTTGATGTCAAAATGGGAGATACCCTGCGTCTCCGGCATGGCGACGGGGATGTAAAGCTGACTCCTTGGGAGAAAAACATCATCGATGTGAAGGTGCGCTACAGGGCCGATATCGATGCTGTAGGGATCCGTCTGGGCAGCAAGGATGACTTCAACATGGAATTCCGGCAAACCGGGAACACCGTTTATGTCACAGGAAAGGAAACATCCAGGGGAACCATCGGTTTTTACAACAAAAAACAATACGAGTATATCTATGAAATTCACTCGCCGGACTACATAAAATTGGACCTGGACGGGGATGATGGAGATGTGGATATATCAGGTTGGGCAGCCGAAATAGATTGCGGGATCGATGATGGTAATATTACATTGCGGAATATCAGCGGGGATAAAACCTCAATCAGGGGAGAGGACGGGGATATCGAGATCGATGACCTCACAGGAGACCTCACGATCGAATTGGACGATGGGGATGTATTTCTCACAGCGTGCGATATGCCGAGCTGCCGATTGGAGGCCAATGACGGAGATATCACCATAAGCGAATCAAAAGGAACCTTCGATATCACTGTGGATGATGGGAATGTCATCATGAAACAAATCGCAGCAAAAGGATTGACCATGAGAGCGGAAGACGGGGATATTGACCTCGATCTTTTGGCCACCGGAACGATCGAGGCCGATATCAGGACAGATGACGGTGATGTCACCATCGACCTTGAGAAGGGATTCTCCCTTTCTTTTCACATCTCTGCCGATGATGCGGATTATATCCGGATAGACCTGAATGACATCGAGAACTACCGGGAAGACCGCGTGAGCAAGTCAGGAAGCATAAACGAAGGAAATGGACGGTTGAAAATCCGTACCGCTGACGGCAATATCACGGTCAAAGAGAATTTCTGACCTGCACTTTTATATATCGAGATCTGACAGCTATCTGAAACTTATTGCTAGGTCTAAAATAATTACCTATTTCTGATAGAATCCTACAATAAAAAAAATTTCTCGTATTTTATCAATTACTTTGATAATATAGTCATCTTATTTTATCAATAAACGTAATAATATATGGAGAATGCACGAATGAAACTACTGGGACGGATTGAAGAAATCATCCTCCTGGCTATATGGAAGCTGGGAGAGAAGGCGTATGGGATGGCTATAAGGGAGGAAATCATCAAGGCGACAGGAGAAAACTGGCTATTGGGTTCCATCTATGATCCGCTTGGCCGGCTCCACAAAAAAAAATACGTCCTCACTATCAAAGGAGAGCCCACGGCTGAGCGAGGCGGACGGGCCAAGGTCTACTATGAAGTCACTCCTGAAGGCAAAGAGGCTCTGTTTAAAGTCCAAAAGGTCAATGCTTTTCTCCGGCCACACGCCGCCGGTATTAAATCCAAGGAATGATCAACAGCCAATGATTTGATAGATGAAAAGTAAAAATCCGGAGCAAAATTATGGAGAATAAAACAAAAAAATCTCGACCGCCTCGAATCACTCGCAAAATCCTACACCTTATGTTGGATCCTGCCATCCGGGAAAATGCCATGGGGGATTTGGAAGAACAATTTCTCTTCAATATGAAAAACCGAGGGAGATTCCGAGCTAGGTGGAGTTACCGGATTCAATTAATCCCGGTGCTGGCCTCCTTCCTCCGCAACTCGCTCTTCGTCAGTTTGTCGTTGCTTCGAAGTTATCTCAAATCCGCAACCCGGCAAATAAAAAAAGGCCCCATATACTTTCTGATCACCGTAAGCGGATTGATCTTGGGCATGACTTGTTTCATCACGGCTATGGTGTATACCAGATATGAAAGGAGTTTTGACTGTTTCCATTCCAAAAATGATCGGATTTTTCGTGTCTACTCTCAGAGCGCAGGTGATTCAGGCAACAACCAAAACCTCAGAGTGACCACCCCTTTTCCTTTGGCGGAAACACTTTTGCAGGAGTACCCCGAAGTCGTCCATGCAGTTGCCATCGGTGAATTCTCCAGTCGAAATAACATGCTTAAATGGGAAGACAGGTCTTCTAAAGCTAGAGGGATCAGCGCTTCGCCAGGTTTTTTCGATGTCTTTTCGTTTCAACTTATCCATGGAAATCAGGCAAAGGCCCTCTCCTCCCCTGATTCCATCATCCTCTCTCAGAGTCTGGCAGAAAAAATTTTCAGGAATGCCGATCCCCTGGGAAAGCAGATCATTTTCGACGATAAAGATGCTCTTCAAGTCACAGGAATTCTTCAAGAAGTTCCTCAAAACTCCCATCTTCATTTTGACTACATTATCTCTTTGCATAAAAGGGACGATGCATTGAGCCGGTTCTACTTAGGATGGGATTACAACTTCGTGATGACCTATATCGAATCAAGCTCGTCTACCGATGCTGCATTCCTGGAGGAGAAGATGTCCCTCCTGGGAAAGCGCTACCTTCCGGAAAATAAAAAAAATACGGCTTTTCGTCTTCACCCTCTCCCCTCACTCCATCTCCATCCTCTATCCGCCGTCGATCCTGTCGACTCTGGAGATGCCCGGCAGGTCAACCTGGTGTTTCTGATCGGATTTCTCATATTGGCCATAGCCTGCATCAACGCGGTCAATCTTTTTATGGCCCGGGCTTCGCTTCGAGTGAAGGAAATAGGGCTTCGGAAAATGCACGGCGCCGGACGATTGCAGCTCATACTCCAACTTCTTGTCGAGTCATTTTTTATCACATTGTTCGCTCTCGGCATTTCAGTCCTCTTCGCCATCTCTGCCGTTTTTCGATTCAGCGTTTTTTTAGGTCGAGGAATTTCCTTGGGAATTTTGGGAGCGCCTTTTCTCGGACTGCTTTTGCTCACAACAGCGGCGGCAGTGGCCCTTGGTGCAGGCTTCTATCCTGCATACGTGCTTTCATCTCCGCATCTGACCGACCTCATTGGCGGACGTCAAAAAAATAGCTTTCAGCGGTCCCGGCTTCGCTCTATACTTGTCGTAGGCCAGTTTACGGCTGTCGTCGTTTTTCTCCTCCTCACCTTCATCGTCTCCCATCAACTCAATTTCATCCAGAACAAGCCTCTAGGCTTTGAGAGAGAACATATCGTCGTACTAAAAACATCTGATGCGGAGATAATGGATAAAATGGATGAACTCGCCCATTCCCTTCAAGAGAACAGCAAAATCCCCGCGGCTTCATTGAGCATGCCCCCTGCAAGGATAGATTACAACACTTCAACGAGCCGATCGGGAAATGAGAAGGACTCTTTTCCGATCCATAAAACTTTTGTCGATTTTAATTTTTTAGAATTCTTCGGCATAGAGCTTTCAAGCGGCCGATTCTTCTCCAGAGAACACGTCTCGGACGATACGCAAAGAAGGATCATCTTGAATGAAACAGCAGCCATGCGTTTTGGCCAAACCGATATTATCGGCCAAAGGATTTTCCTGACTAGCCCATGGGGTGATCAAATCGATCATGAAGTGATCGGTATCGTTAAGGATTTCCATTTCCAGCCTTTGCACAAGCCCATCTCTCCTCTCGCTTTGGAGCTAGTCCCTGAACGCCAGTCGGATATTCTGTGCGTCAAAATCGACTCCTCGAATGTTTACAAAACGCTGTCCTATATCCGAAAAACCTACACACAATTCGGTGATCCCAACCGCCTCGACGTCTCTTTTCTTGATGAATCGATTGACGCTATGTACATAAGCGAGCACAAATTGAGGGGCATTGTTCGTTTTTTTTCCGTCCTTTCCATCATGATTGCCTGCCTGGGACTTTTTGGCTTGGCAACCCATGCCACAGAGAGGAAAACAAAAGAGATCGGAATCCGCAAGGTGTTGGGAGCCTCTGTCAAGAGCATAATCCGCATGCTGAACAAAGAGTTTCTCCGCTGGGTCATATTGACCAATCTCATTGCATGGCCGGTCGGTTATTATGTGATGCACAGGTGGCTGATGGGTTTTGCCTACCGGGTTTCTTTCCCTGTTTGGATATTTCCCGTTGTGGGCGCCATCTCTGTCGTTATCGCCCTGTTGACTGTCAGCAGTCAGTCTTTCTTGGCTGCCCGGAAAAACCCTGTTGAATCTATCAGGTACGAATAAGAATGAATAGAATTTGATCGATTTTTTTCTTCTTTTTAATCTTTGAGGATGTATTCTTTGTAGGTGAATAAAACACAGGCAAGGACGATAAAGACAGAGGCTATCAGGAAAAGCATGAAGATGGAAGTTCCTGTCGAGCTGGGTTCGAGCCGGAAGAGCAGGAAGGAAAATCGCCCTCGCGAAACCGACGGCAGCAGCGATTTCAGATAGTGGACTATCGTGAATTTCTGAGTCGAACCCGGAAAATACTGGATCACATTTTCCCAACCGAAACTGAAGATCAGCCCGAACATGATCGATTTTTTTAGGATCGTTCCGACAACCGTGAAAAACGCCGTATAGCACATCAATCCCAAAGCCAGAACTGCCACATCCCTGAACAGGATTTTGTACAAAGAAACATCCAGCAAATCATTCAGGTTCAAAACCAAGAATGAGAAAACGACACCCATAGTGACCATGAATATGATCAGCACTGTATAAGCCAGATATTTTCCGACGATGATGGCCGATTTCGAAACAGGACGGGTAGTCAAATAGGTCAGCGTTTTTCCTTCCAGTTCCTCTGAAGTCACGGAGGATCCATAAAAGAGAGCTAGGATCAAGATCAGGAATTGCAGATAAAAGGCAATGATCATGTTGTTGAAGATGTAGATACCTTCAATGTCGCGGCTCAGTTGGAATATCTGGGAAAATTTTACGACAAAGGCCATAAAAACCGGCAAAAAGCTCAGGACAAAAAAGAACTTTGTCCTCCGGGATTTTTTAGTCAACGATAAGAAAAAGGAAAACACATCTTTTGTCGATTTGGCGAAAAACGCGAGCTTTCCTGTTTCGTTTTGGCTCATCTTATTTCCCTATCAGGTAATCGAAAACAGCCTGGAGATTGTCATCGGGGGATGTGATCTCCTCCACTTCAATTTGATTTTCCACAAAAAGTGAGGGCAGAAGGCCGAAAAATTTGTCCCTGTTGGTTGTCTCGACCAGAAGGGTACCTTTTTGAAGGTCGAAATTGACCTTCAGGACAAAATCATTCTGGATGAACTTCTGGGCAAGCTGCCGGGGAGCGCTGCACTTTATCGAGATGATGTGCGGGTGGGTATCGATCAGGTCCCGGATGTAGTGGATATCGCCCTGGGCAAAAATCTTACCCTGGTGGATGAGTATGATCTTTTTGGTCATGGCTTCGATCTCCGGAAGCACATGGCTGGAAACAACGATGGTCCTCCCCTCCCCTTTATACTCCTTAATCAGCCGGATGATCTTGCGCCTTCCCAAAGGATCCAACCCGTTTAAGGGCTCATCCATGATGATGATCTCGGGATCGTGGGCGATGGATTGGGCAACCTTCAGTCTCTGGCGCATACCTCGGCTGTAAGAGCGCACGGCACGATGTTTGTCATCGCTCAGTTCTACGATCTCCAGAGCCTTATCCGCTTTTTTCGCGATCTCCGCCGGCGAGAGATGGTAAAGCCTCAAAAGGCTTGTGAGAAATTGCCAGCCGGTCATCTCTTCATAAAAGGAATCTTGTTCGGGACAAAATCCGATCTTTGAAAATAGTGGATAATTGTTCCAAACTCGCTGGCCCATAATGGCAACCGAGCCGATATTGGATTTGATCTGTCCGGTTATCAACTTGAGGAACGTCGATTTCCCTGCGCCGTTTGGCCCCAGAATTCCTGTGATACCCGGCTCGATCTCCAGTGTCACATCGCTCAATCCCAGGACATTGCCATACCACTTGGACAGGTTCTGGGTTTGGATCACGGCCGTCATTTGATGATCTCCACTCCTCTTACCTTCCTTTTGAGCATGAATCCAGCGAACAGGCATATCGCCACGATGACCAAAAGCGAATAAAACCAAGGGATATCGACAGGCGTTTTCTGATTGAATAAGACCGCCCCGACCTGCTGGAGATTGGATTTTATCGACAGCAAGGAAAAGTAACGGCTCCGGAATATTTCGTAAAATATCGCATAAAAAATGTCAGAAAATATATAGACGCCAAAAATGAGGATCGCCACATATCTTCGGTTTTTCCCAATGGAGGAAAGAAGAAGGGCATAAAAAGAGAAAAAGGTTGTTATCAGTATCGAGTATGCGATGACAGACAGAATCAACCAGGGATAAGATGTGAAAAATTGAAAGTTGCCTGCAAATATCATCTTGAAGAGAATGAACACGATTCCTGGAATAAGCGTCACGAGAAAAAGGAAGAAAAAGATGACTGCCGCCTTGCCTGTCAGATAATCTCTCTTTTTGAGAGGGCGGGCGAAGTAGAGCTGGAGAGCATTGTGCTTGAGGTCATCGGCGATCAGGCCTGCCCCGCAAAAAACCAGGATCATAATGATCATGAACAGCAAAAAATCATTGGTTAAATAGGTCTTGAAATAGAGGGGATTCACGTTTAAAAAATCTGTTTGGTCCCCTTCCATCATAAACTTAAAATCTTCCAACCTCTCGGATACGTAAATTCCGACAAGCCAGACTAAAGCAGGAATCAGGGTGAACCCAAAAAAAAATTTGAAAAACTTTCTCTTGAATGTGAGTTTGATGCCGATCCGCGTTATCGGCCACCAGGGGAATCTCCCGCTTTGAAGTTCACCGTCCCAGTGGGCGTACCCTCTCTCCTTGATCGTCATCAATCCACTCCAACCACTTTGGCGAAAAGGTCTTCGAGCGATGTCTGGCTCTTGACAAAATGCCGGACCTGAACCTTTTCCTCGACCGCTATTTTGAAAATCTCTTGGGGATCTGTGCCCGGGGGAAGGTATACCTTCCATAATTTATCCTCAGTTTGTTCCACCTGGCTTTCTATCCCCGTCAATCGATCCAAAAAGGCCTTTTCTTCTCCTTTAATTTTTAGCTCATACAGGCTGTATTGGACCTGCTTGAGCTCACTGATCTGTCCCTGAGCGGCCATCTCCCCCTTGTTCAAAATAACCACATAGGAACAGGTCATTTCGATGTCAGGAAGGATATGGGAAGAAATCAGAACCTGAATGTCTTTTTTGGAGGAGATATCCATTATCAGCTCCAAGATCTCTTTTCTCCCATGGGGATCCAGTCCGCTCGTAGGTTCGTCGAGAAAAATGAGCTTGGGGTCATGGACGATGGCTTGAGCAAGTTTGAGCCTCTGTCGCATACCGCTCGAATAGGTCTCCAGCATGCGGTAGCGACTTTCCTCCAGGCCGACATAATACAGAACCTCATGGGCCCTCTTCATGGCTTCCTGGCGAGGCATTCCGGAGAGTTCTCCCATATAAGATGTGAAGGAGACCGCATCCATTCCCGGAATGAAGCAGTCGTCCTCGGGCATGTATCCCACATAACGGCGGATCACGGATTGCTGATTCCTGATATCGTATCCGAGCACACTCCCCTCACCGCTATCCGGCACGAGGAATCCAAGTAAAATACGGAGAAGTGTGCTCTTTCCTGCGCCATTGGGCCCTAAAAGACCGATCGCGCCTTGAGGCAATCGGATGTCTATCCCATTCAAGGCTTTGATCTTCCCGTAACTGAAATGGATATCTTTGACTTCTACACTCATCGACTCAGCAATCTCTTATCATGTTCTTTTTTACTCTTCTTAAACAAGATACGTATATCCCGAAAAAAAGTTCCCTGCTAACGAGGGACAGGTGTTCCCTCTCCATGGATCAAGGCTCTGTAGGTTTTCTCTACCCGGTCCCAATTGAATTCACGATCCAAGGCCCAGAAGCGCCCGATAACCGTGGCCACCTCCCCCAAGGAAAGCTCTTGGCACATTTCTGCCACTTTGGCTACATAGATCGCTCCGCTTTCCGGCCTCTCTCCTCTGCGACCGAGCAAAGCATGCACAAAGACTTTTTTAACACCCAGGTTCTTTGCCATGCGCAACAGAGCAAACAGATGATCGATCGTGCCGTGGGAGCTGTAATGGGACACGATTCCCAAAAGATGAAGGGCTTTATCCTGCTCTTTCGCATTCTCCATGGCCCAGAGAAACGCAGGATTTTGAAATATTGTCCCGTCTTCGACGGAATTATCGATCTTGACCCGATCTAAAAAAATGCGCCTTCCCGCTCCGATGTGAAGATGGCCTGCTTCAGAATTCCCGACAGTGCCGGAAGGCATGCCCACGGCTTCTCCTGAAGCTTCCAGTTCGGTATGGGGGAACTGGCGCCAAATGCGATCGAAGAAATCGGTTCGAGCCTTTTGTATGAGATTGCCCCGTTCTTCTTTCCTGATCCCCCATCCATCCAATATCAAAAGGAGAATTTTTCGTTCGGATCGATTAGATTCTGGAAAATTTTCGATCAAACTGGATCCGGTCATTTCTTCAGGTTTTTGAAGGCAGAGCAATTCCAGAACAGTCGGAGCAACATCAGTCAACTCTCCCTTTTCTCTCAAAGTCCAGCGGGAAGGATTTTCATCGGAAAAATCGGCCAGGACAAAGGGCACAGGATTTTTTGTGTGACCGGTGTTGACCGTGCCGTCGGGATAATACCATTCCTCCACGGTTCCATGATCGGCCGTGATGATCAAGGTTACACCCATTTGCTTGCAAGCTTCGTAAACTTTGCCCAGAGCTTCATCCACGGCTTGTACAGCTTTCAGGACAGCCTGTTGGTCTTCGATATGACCCACAACATCCACATTGGACATATTGGCCACAATAGCTAGGAATTCGGGATTGTCGAGATTGGCACATATTTTATCGGCGACTTCTGGCGCACTCATTTCGGGAGTTAATGCGTAGTTCGATACACCTTCTGGAGAAGGAACGATGATCATCTCTTCTCCTGGAAATCTCTCCTCTCTTTTCCCATTCAAAAAATATCCCACATGGATAGCCTTTTCAGATTCTGTTATCTTCAAGAGTTTCATTCCGGCTTTTGTGATCACTTCTGTCAGGGTGTTCTTGATCTCTCCCTCCGGCTTGAAGGCGACTTTGACATCCAGCGCAGAGCTGTACTCGATCATGGTCACAAAATGGAGCTTGATACCTTTGTCGGTCTGGAAGTGGTTGAACTCAGGATCTGTCAGGCTCTCGGTTACTTCGATCTCTCTCTCGCCACGGATATCATAAAAGATCACGGAATCACCATCTTGCATCCGCCCAACAGGACGGCCTGCTGAATCGACGGCGACGATCGGCTCCATGGCCTCATCTTCCTGGCCCTCTTTATAAGCTTGCCGGATCGCTTTTACCATCGGGATATTCATATTGACATCTTTTTTTTCACACATCAGGCACCCTTTTTTTTTAAGCCTATACTATAGAGACACCAAATCCCGATGTCAACTTATAATGGGGACGTCTCATAATTTGAAGTTTATAACAAAAAAATCTATATAGAGTTGGATTTTGATGACTTATGGAGGAGTGGATTACTTGAAATGATTATAGGGTGGTACCTTATGGGACGTCCCCAAGGTGCGTCCCCAAGGCCGAGGAGGGAGAAGGGATCGACCCGGCTCCCAGATACTTTGACTCCCCAGTGAAGATGGGGGCCTGTAACTCGACCCGTGGCTCCGATCTCCCCGATGATATCTCCTTTCCTAACTAAATTTCCTCTCTTGGCCAGTATTTTGGAAAAGTGAAGATACTGGGTAAACACACCAAAACCGTGATCGATGATGACCGTCTTTCCTGCAAAATACAGATCTTTGGCCAGCACGACCTTTCCGGAATTGGACGCCCTTACCGGTGCCCCATAAGGGGATGAAATATCCACTCCGCTGTGCGGAGAGCGGGGCTCGTTATTAAAAATACGCCTTTCCCCAAAATTGGGATTTGCCTCACCCTCTGACGGGATGATAAACGGGCCTTCCCCTAACCATTGGAGTGTGAAGATGTCATAGATCTGACCCAAAAGTTCGGATTCCCACTGAATCCTATCCAATACGTCTTGAGGCGGTGTCACAAATTCCTGCTTCACCCAGAGCTTTTTTAGCGGGAATTCCTTATCCTGGACAAGAATCTCTCTTTGTAGATTCTGGTGATGTCCATCATTAAAAAGAAGAGAAACTTCTACCGTGTATGTTCCTGTCTGGATCCCGAGATCGAGCCCGAGAAAAGTTATCAAATGATCGGGATTTTGTCCATGTCCCATGATGTATGTCTTGCCCAAAAAGAGAACCTCAGCTGCCTTGATATCTCCTCTTCCCTCCACTGAAACACGGACGATTTCCCCAGGCTGAAGGGATCGAAAATCCAGATTCACATCGATATTCGAAAATCCGGATTCGTTTGTATCCTGGAGTGCACAAAGACCCGAGAACTCAACTATGATAACAGCTATAACAATCAAGATCATTTTTCGCATTGCTATGATTATACCCAATCAAAATCCCAAAACCAAACTCCCCCACGCAAGCATCTCTATTTCCATGATAAATGGGGCTTTTGGGGATGATTGAAGCAACCATTGAAGATTTAGCCTTCACGATCCGTTCTTCGAGGGTAACAATTTGGGGACATCCCCAAATTGTCGGCGAGGATGTATTGAGCACGACTTTGCTTAAGAATAAGAGATCCGGACAAGCACGGGAACAGAGGTTGGAGTGGAAGAGATTGGGAGTTAACGCGCGGAGTTCCGCAGCCGCCGAGAAGAGCGGTGAGGGAATGGCGTTAAAAATCTTCACGGAAGCAAAACCATTCCTAAAAGCCCATATAAAGCCTTTAGATATCACGGAAATAGAGATGCTTCCATCTCCCACCATTTCTTTTCCCTTTCTCTCAAAGTTTCCAAAGTCGTGCTGTTTCTTGTCGGCATAAAATCGGTTAGAATAGGATATTATGTTTTAGGAGGGAAAAATGCAGCTTTCGAGACGAGAATTTCTACTCGCATCGAGTCTTGGTATCCCATCGTTCTTCACAAAGGGAAAATCATTCAACGTTCCCTTCTTCGAGCAGAAAGAACAGGATAAGGAGCCAACCCAAGACACATGGATAGAACTGAATCTCCCAAATATGGCATGGAACCTCAAAAAAATAAAACAGCATGTTCGCGTGCCGGTTATGGCTGTGATCAAAGCAAACGCCTATGGACACGGATTGCTGGAAGTGGGACGATTCCTGGATAAATCAGGGATCGATGCCTTGATGGTTTGTAAACTATCTGAGACCCTCCAACTTCGGGAATCGGGGGTGAAATGTCCGATCCTGAATTTTGGCCCGTTGTTTACAGAAGATGCCGATCTCCTGGCGAAATATGGGATATCCCAATCCATATTCACGGACGATGTCCAAATTCTCAGCCAGAAAGCCCAAAAAGCGGGGAAAAAGATCAAGGTCCATATCCACATCGACACAGGCATGGGAAGAATGGGAATCCCTTTTCATAAAGCTGAAGCCTACATCGAAAAAGTGGCAGATTTAGATGGCATAGTGATAAAGGGGATATCCACCACATTGACAGAAGATCCGGAGTTCGACAACGTCCAGATGGAACGGTTTCTTTACCTTTGCCAAAAATCAGAACAAAAAGGCATTCGAACCGGCCTGAAACACGCCTATAGCAGTGCGGGCATATTCACCGCCGGGCCT
>Ga0114930_10000807_pt1 | contig 32146 bp, 40 predicted proteins | sample AnhtaG_FD_87300 | JGI IMG/M metagenome (GOLD analysis project Ga0114930, IMG submission 87300) | Deep subsurface microbial communities from Anholt, Denmark to uncover new lineages of life (NeLLi) - Anholt_01485 metaG | ecosystem: Environmental > Aquatic > Marine > Oceanic > Sediment | place... | reverse complement strand
GTCGGCTCATCGCATCCTGGGGCTGGAGAAGGTCCCAAGGGTTTGGCTGTTCGCCAATTAAAGCGGTACGTGAGCTGGGTTTAGAACGTCGTGAGACAGTTCGGTCCCTATCTGATGCGGGCGTAGGAGATTTGAGGGAAGCTGTCCTTAGTACGAGAGGACCGGGATGGACGGACCTCCAGTGCACCAGTTGTCACTCCAGTGGCAGCGCTGGGTAGCTGTGTCCGGACGGGATAAGCGCTGAATGCATCTAAGCGCCAAGCCCATCCCAAGAATAGATCTCCCCTCCGCCGAAAGGCGGAGCTTAAGGCTCCCCGTAGACTACGGGGTTAATAGGTCGCAGGTGTAAGGTCAGTAATGGCTTGAGCCGAGCGATACTAATCAGCCGTGCGACTTGATCCGATTAAAATTTTAAAACACCTTAAAGCTGCTCCTCTTTTCTCTATGTTATAAATAAAAGTTTAAGGGTTTAATGGTTTAATGGTTAAAAAATTAAATAGTATAAACTATTAACCATTAACTTTAAGCCAATTCTCGAAGAAAATTTTCCGGTGGCTATAGCGAGGGGGGAACACCTGTTCCCATTCCGAACACAGAAGTTAAGCCCCTCAGCGTTGATGGTACTGCCCTGGCAACGGGGTGGGAGAGTAGAACGCTGCCGGGAATAAAATTGTCCCCCGCCTCTGGCGGGGGACAATTTTGTTTATGGTGGATAGTTCATAGTTTATGGTTAAAAAATTTGTAGCGCCCGACGTTTCTGTCGGGCGTTTTTTATTGAACCTCACCTTAACCCTCTCCTTAGAAAGGAGAGGGGAAAACATAGCGCGACCCTTTCAGGGTCGCCAAAAAGATTATATAGCCTGCGGTAGCGTCCTCACTCCTGTCCTACGGATCCGTTTATAGGATGAGGACGTTCGTTCGTTGCCACAGACTACCTCCCTTATTGGTATCTCCGCCTTGCCCTCAAGGCGGGGCCTTAAACTTAAGCAACCAGTAGTAGGTCAGGAGCCTCGTGCTCCTGACACTATTAATTTGTCAGGTGCGCAGGGCACCTGACCTACAAGGCTTTATGTCCATCCGCACCAATATATATTGGTGCCAAATGTTTTACAATCACCAAAAAAATTATTAATTTTTTTCTTGACAAACAGCTTTTAGTTTTGCTAAATACTAAAAAGCTTCTCGCCAGTGTTTGCTTAGAACAAAACCTTTAACCCTTAACTTAAGGAGGGTAGATGAGTGGAAAAAGAGTTTTAGTCACTACCATTTTAGGGTTTATCTTCGGGATTATCTCTTATCTTTTTACTCGTGGTGCAGAAGGGATGACCTGCGAGTTAATCTGGGCGTTAAGTCTTACTGGTCCTGTTTTGGGTTTTATAATCGGAATCTCCGGTTGGAAGATTAATTTTGTCATACATGGTCTTATATTAGGTGCGATAGTATATTTCCCAATTGCTTTGATCTCCACTCCATTTTTGAGATATTGGCTCTTGGGGATTGTGTTTGGTGGTTTAATAGAAATTATTGAGCACTTTATTATAAGAGAAACTAAACCTGCTACTTAAACCGCAGGCTAAAATATTCTTTCTTATCGGTTTGTTAAATTTAATCTAAAACTTTTAATTCTAATGACAGGAGGGAAATATGAAGGGGATGAAAGTTTTAGTAAGCACGATTTTAGGTTTCATCGCCGGGATTGTCTGTTTTCTTCTGGCTAAGAGAGGTAGCCCAGAGCCTTTAGGTACTTGGATTATTTGGTCAATTATCTTCGGTCGAACTTTAATAGGTTTTGTGATTGGGATATCAGCTTGGAGAATAAATTATCTTGTACACGGGGTTTTAATCGGGCTAATTGTTTCCTTTCCACTGGCATTAGGGTCTGGTATGAAAGGCACCAACATTTTCTGGGGAAGTTTGATTATGGGTGGTATATATGGATTTTTTATTGCCCTGATCACTAATCTTGTGGTCAAGGAGAAAAAAGAGATACCACCGACTACGGCTTAATTTTAGCTGGTCTCAGGAGCTACTCCTGACATTTGACAAAAGTTAGTAACGCCCGAAAGTGCTTTCGGGCGTTTTTTCTTTAGGAAGAGAACTAAAAATCAAATCTCGGTTCCTTGGGGTATATCAAGAATTATATCTCTTTCTGTCCAAAAACTGAACAATCATTTTGTTTCAGCTAACTTCAAAAATAGCAATAAGATCAGTCTAAAGTTCAATAGCATTAGAATATTTTTGTTAAAAAAAATGAACACTTTTTTAAGAATGGAAAATATTTCCTCAAAAAATATTTTCACCAAGTTCTTCGTAACTTTAATGAAATAAAGAAGATAAAAAAAATATCTTTTTATGAAAATCTCTGGCACAGATATTGCTTAAATATTAAACGATATAGTTTTTTAACGTGATTCTACCTAAACTAAAAGATAGGAAAAAGAAAATAAACAAATTAACAAGCTAAAATGACAAGGAGGTGAAAAAAATGAAAAAGGTAATCTTAGGTCTTGTTCTATTAATGCTTATGGCTTCGCCTGGCTGGGCTTTGATTCTTCTGGACTTTGAGGGCATAACAAATACGTATTGGCACTCTGGAGGAAACACAAACCTGGGCGGATATTACTCAGGAGTCTATTTTGGGGCAGATGCAACTATTTTGGTGGATGGGGTTGACCTCAATAGCTATGGTTACCCCCCTCATTCCGGGGATGCAGTTTTATTCTCTTCTACTATCCCCACAATAAGAATGGATTTCACTGGTGGATTCGTTAATTATGTTGAAACTTGGTTCTCCAGTTATTCAACTTTCTACATGGAAGCCTATAACTCATCTGATGTCTTGTTAGGCAACATATCATCCCCTGCCACTTTCGATGGTACCAATCCTGGTTCCAATGCACTTCTCTCCTTATCGAGTTCTAGCTTTGATATCGCTTATGTCGAATTTCACGATGCCGGTGATTATTATACTCTGGATGACATAGCTTTTAATCCAGTTCCAGAGCCGGGTACTTTGATGCTTTTGGGCACAGGCTTGTTAGGCTTGGGCGCTTTTAGATTTAGAAGGAAAAAGTAAAAGAAAGAAAAAGGCTTTAGAATAAAATCCTGTTCTGCTAAAAGTGGAACAGGATTTTTTTGTTTTAATGGAACACAATTATTAGGGCAGGAGTTTAGCTTCTGCCGTTTTTTAGCTTGACAATTTTCTATCTTTTTTTATATTGAAAATTTATAAATCTAAAGCCGATAATCCGCCTGAGGCGGATACGGCTCGCAGAGAATTTCAGTATCCGAGAAGTGGATCTGTAGTTAAGGGATTTGAAAGGAGAGTAGATGAAAACTTATACGCCTAAACTGAATGAAGTTGAGAAAAGATGGTATTTAGTGGATGCCCAGGGTAAGGTTTTAGGGAGATTAGCTTCTAAGGTGGCTCAGATCCTCTTAGGAAAAGGTAAGCCGAAATTTACCCCTCATCTTGACCAGGGTGATTATGTGGTGGTGATAAACTGTGATAAGGTGATTCTCACCGGTAAGAAAGCCGAGCTCAAAACCTATTATCATTATACCGGTTATCCCGGAGGGTTAAAAAAAGAGGTATTCTCGAAAAAAATTAAAGAAAACCCTCGGGAAGTGTTCATTCATGCAGTTAAGGGGATGTTACCTCATAACAGGTTAGGCAGGAAGATATTATCCAAGCTTTTCGTTTACAAAGGAGATAAACATCCCCATCAAGCTCAGAAGCCTGAGCCTGTTAAGTTAGAGAAATTTTAAAAATAAATAGAGATTGTCCGAGAAATGGATCCGTAGGATAGGAGGTGAAATTTTTGGAGAAAAAAGTTTATATTGCTACAGGCAGGAGAAAAAACTCAGTTGCCCAAGTCAGGATAATCGTTCAGGGAAATGGGAAGAGAATGGTTAATGGGAAGGAGCTAAAAGTCTATCTTCAGAGGGAAGACCTGATCCAGCATGCTTTAAAGCCTTTAGAGGTGGCTAAGGCGGATGGCAAGATGGATGTTATCTGTAAAGCTGAAGGTGGTGGGATTTCAGGACAGGCGGGGGCGATCAGATTAGGGATTGCCAGGGCATTAGCTCGGTTTGATGAGAATTTAAAAAAACTTTTGAAAGACCAGGGGCTTTTAACCCGTGACCCGCGAATGGTGGAGAGGAAAAAATACGGACAGGTAAAAGCCCGCAAAAGGTTCCAGTATTCCAAGAGGTAAGATAAATAATTTTAGATTTGTTTTTTTCGTAGGGGCACGTTGCTACGTGCCCCTACCTGACAGAAGTTTAAAGGAGAATAATAATATGAAGTTCCTCATAACTATATTTCGGGATGAAGATGGGATGTTTATAGCTGAATGTCCATCTATTCCAGGCTGTGTGAGTCAAGGCAAAACCGAGGATGAAGCTGAAAAGAACATTCGAGAGGCAATTAAGGAATGTCTGGAGGTACGGGCTGAAAAAGGGATGCCTCTGACTGTTACTACTCGCCAGGTGGAGGTTCAGGTCTGATGCCTGCTGTGCCACTGTTGAGACCTCGGGAGGTTGTGAAGGCTTTTGAGAAACTTGGCTGGGAAGTTGCACGTCAACGAAAGGCACCAAAATAATGAGAAATAGTTTTTGGGATTTAGTTTGGGAAAACCTGCTAAAGCCTAGTTCAGCAATAGCAATTATTTTAGCGATAATATTATGGGTTTTTTCCCCAGATGAAAAAATTACTTTGAGACTGGCATTACCAATCGGAGCTCTTTTTATATTTTTTATATTCAGTTTTGCTAATGTAGCATATAAAACCTTCAAAAGGAGTAAGAGTACTCTACCCAGGTTACTCCACGCAAGGAAACCTGATACAAAAAATCATCATAGAGAAAAAGTTGTATGTTTACTAGAACCATCTGAGCTTTTTTCTTATGGAGTATTTGTATCTTTTTACTACATAGGTGAAGAGAACTTTGAACAATTGGTAGGAATAGGTACTGTCCGAAATATCCAAGAGGATGGTAAGATTCAAGTCGTAATGGATTATGCGATGGATGAACATGAAGACATAATTCAGAAATTAGCTCAGAATGATGCTGGACTCTTGAAAAAAATTAAAGTTAAACCCAATATTCTTAGAGAATATTTAGATCCATTAGCATTTTATAAGATATTTTATGGAGGAGAGGAATGGATGGAGTGACAGATGGTAGAAACCAACAAGAAAAGATTTTTCCTGCAGCTGTCGTTAAGATTATTGACGACTTTAGGGTAGTTATTAATAGAGGTTCATTACATAAGGTAAGATTAGGACAAAAATTCTTAATCTACAGGTTAAGTAATGAGGAGATAAAAGACCCTGAGAGTGGAGAGTCTTTGGGATACTTAGAATTAGTTATGGGAAGAGGGAAAGTCATACATGTTCAAGAAAAAATGTCTACGCTTTATTCGGATACCTTGAAGGTTTCAGCTTTAGTGAGAAAATTGTCAAGACCACCTGTTCCATCATTATTCCAGCCTATTGAAGAGATAATAGAGTCTCCAGCTGAAAAGAAACCATTTGTCGGTATTGAGATTGGCGACAAAGCAAAGCCAATCTGAAAATGTTGCAAATGCTAGTTGTGCGGAAAATCCGATTCCTGAACCAACGTAGAAAGCCCAAGTATCTAAATAAAAGTAGAAAAAGGAAACATGGAACCTAAAGACAAGTTAGAAAGCTTAAAGTTTATATCAAAAACACATAGAACCGAGTTTAATGAGCGACGTAAACATGAATGGAGGATATTTTTCTCAGCACTTGCTTTGTATGTTTTCTCTGTAATAGCCATATATGGAGGGAAGATTGAACTCCCAAGCAACTCAATAGTAAGAGTAATCATTTGGATAATTTTCCCATTTGTAGCTGTGGCAACAACTATCTTTTTAGCTTACATTCATATGCCTAACAATATAAATAAAACCTTTGCTGAGAGAGCAGAACACAATATAGATGACCTATTACAAAGTAAAGAGATGAGCAAATTACCAGTATTTTCTGATAAAAAGAGTGAGGGTTATTGGGTTGATCGTAAAACTTTTTTTACAGACAAGAGAAACAGTGGACGCTGGTCTTTAATCTGGCAAGGAGCGACGTTACTTTTATTTTCTATTATTTCTGCTTTTCTTATAGCCTTGAAGTGAATCGAATAAACTGTTATCAGATTAACTTAATATTTTGCCCGATGTTAATCCAGTATAAAATAAGAAGTTTAGTCGAGATAAGTGAATTGTATTCTCACTTAACACCAAGATGTTAAGAAAACATAGGGAGAAAGTAAGTGCCTCATAATCTGCCATCACTTTTAAATTTAAAATTTCATCCAGTTACCCCCAAACGGTGGAAGGATTTTGAAAACCTGTTTGGGGAAAAAGGTGCTTGTGGGGGGTGCTGGTGTATGTGGTGGAGGCTTTCCCGCTCTCAGTTCAATAAGCAAAAAGGTGAGGGGAACAGGAAAGCAATGAAGAAAATAGTTGATTCAGGTGAAGTCCCGGGTCTTTTAGCTTATGTTGATGGTAAGCCTGTTGGTTGGTGTTCGGTAGCTCTAAGAGAAAGATTTATTCTTTTAGAACGTTCCCGGATTCTGAAAAGGGTTGATGAAAAACCGGTCTGGTCTGTGGTTTGTTTTTTTGTGGCAAAACCATTCAGGCGAAATGGGGTTACCGTAAAATTACTAAAAGTCGCAATAGAGTATGCTAAGAGAAATGGAGCAAAAATATTAGAAGGATATCCGGTCGAACCGAAGAAAGCCAAAATGCCTGATCTTTTTGCTTATCACGGTCTGGCATCTGCATTTCGTAAAGCCGGATTTGTGGAAGTGCTACGCAGGTCAGAAACCAGACCGATAATGAGATACTTTGTTGAAGGATAGTACGGTCATTAGTCCTGAAAAAAGTAAGAGGTTTCCAATTAGGGGTTATAAAGAAGAAGAAATCTAATGTATTTGATTCAGGCTCATCTCTTAGTCTAAAACTATTTAAAGTAAATGTCGTATATGCCGTAGAATGTAAATGAACAAAAAAAACACACATCAGCTGATCTTTTAGGTGGTCTAAAGGTTTTAAGAAAAGCTTTTAGCCCTGAAAGAGATGAGGCTGGTGGAGGAAAAAACCATAAAAAAGGAGTGTAGAATGGCAGTAACTCTTCAGGATCTTTTAGAGGCTGGGGTTCATTTCGGGCATCAGACCAAAAGATGGAACCCCAAGATGAGACCTTTTATATTCACTGCCAGAAATGGAATCTACATAATCGACCTGCAGAAAACACTTAACTCTCTGGAAAGAGCCTGTCAGAAGGTTAGAGATATAGTGGAGGAAGATAAGCAGATTCTATTTGTAGGTACTAAGAAGCAGGCAAAAGAAGTGGTAAAGGAGGAGGCTTTAAGATGTGGAATGCCCTATGTGACTGAAAGATGGCTGGGTGGGATGATGACCAATTTCCAGACTATCCGAAGGAATGTCAAAAGGCTTAAGGATTTAGAGAGGATGAAGGAGGATGGGACCTTTGATAAGCTAACCAAAAAAGAGGCTTCAAGCCTACAAAGAGAAATAGAGAAGCTGGAGAAGGTGTTAGGAGGTATAAAAGATGTAGTCAAGCTGTCGGAGGCTATCTTCGTAGTTGACTCTAAAAAGGAAAGAATTGCAGTGGCTGAAGCAAATAAACTCAATATCCCGGTCATAGCGATGATAGATACTAATTCAGATCCAGATGTGATCGATTATCCGATAGCTGGAAACGACGATGCAGTTAAATCTATAAAGGTAATCACCCATGAGATTTCCAATGCTATCTTAGAGGCACAACACAAGCTGATAGAAGAAAAAGAAGAAGAGTCGACTAAGGAGGCCAAAGTTAAGAAAAGTAAGGAGGAAAAATAGATGGAGATTGGTTCGAAACTGGTAAAGGAGTTAAGAGACAAAACCGGAGCTCCGATGATGGACTGTAAAAGGGCTCTGGAGAAGGTAAATGGTGATATGGAGAAAGCCCTTGATTATCTCAGGGAGCAGGGAGTTGCCAGAGCCTCCCAAAAAGCTGGAAGGACAACCAGGGAGGGGTTAATATATTCTTATATCCATCCAGGGGAGAAGTTAGGGGTTCTACTAGAGATAAACTGCGAAACCGATTTTGTAGCCCGGACCGATGATTTTCGTAACTTAGCTAAGGATATCGCCATGCAGGTTGCCGCCTCCAACCCCATAACCATAAAGAGAGAGGATGCTTCTTCAGAGTTGTTAGAGAAAGAGAAGGAGATCTATAAAGCCCAGGCACTGAAAGAAGGGAAACCGGAGAAAATCCTGAATAGGATAGTCCAGGGTAAGCTGGAGAAGTACTATCAGGAATTTTGCCTATTAGAACAACCTTTCATCAAAGACGAGGATCGAACAGTTAAACAGAGGATAGGTGAGACCATCGCTAAATTAGGCGAGAATATCACTATTAAGAGATTTGTGAGATTTAGATTAGGGGAGTAAGTTAGCGGTTCGCTATTAGCGATTAGCTTTTAGCTAAAAGACGCGTAGCCGAGCCTTCAGGGCTCGGCGGCAGAGGTCTAATCCGCCTTAGGCGGACTGCTACGCGATAAAAATTGCAGAGATGTCTGGTTAATAATTATGGCAAAACCTATTTATAAAAGAGTTCTGCTTAAACTTTCAGGAGAGGCTCTCCAGGGTAAAAAAGTATATGGCATAGACCCTGGTTTTCTCAACTTCCTGGCTTTTGAGGTCAAAAGTATAAAAGATTTAGGAACAGAGATGGGGATAGTTATTGGCGCAGGCAACATCTTCAGGGGTATTTCTTTAAGCTCCAGAGGTACAGATAGAGTTTCAGGCGATTATATGGGTATGCTGGCCACGGTGATAAATTCCCTGGCGTTGCAGGATGCTTTGGAAAAAATAGGAATCTTAACCCGAGTGATGTCTGCTATTCATATAGATAGAGTGGCTGAGCCTTATATACGCCGGAGGGCAATCCGGCACCTGGAAAAGGGCAGGATAGTGATTTTTGCCGCAGGAACCGGGAACCCTTTTTTCACCACAGACACTGCCGCGGCCTTAAGGGCAAATGAGATCGAGGCTGAAATTATCCTTAAAGGAACTCGGGTGGATGGAGTCTATACCTCTGACCCTCTTGTAAATCCTAAAGCTAAGAAATTTAAAAAGATAGGTTACCTGGAGGTGTTGAAAAGAAATCTTAAGGTGATGGATGCAACAGCCATTTCTTTATGTAAGGAAAATAATATCCCGATAATTGTTTTTAATCTCTTAAAAAAAGGTAATCTCAAAAAAATAATCTCAGGTGAAAAAATAGGCACCGTGGTTAAATGATGGGCTAAAAAAGTCTTATTCCCCTGAGAAGCTCTCAAACCCAAAGAGTAGAAAGGAGTAGTATGACTAAGCAGATTTTTTCAGCGGCAGAAGAGAAGATGAAAAAGACCACAGAGGTTCTTCAGAGAGAACTATCTTCCATAAGAACTGGAAAAGCCACCACCTCTCTTTTAGATGGGATAAAAGTGGAGTATTATGGCTCAATGGTTCCTCTTTCTCAGGTAGCCAACCTAAGTGTCCCGGATTACAAATTGATTATCATCCAGCCCTGGGAGAAAAAGCTAATTCCCGAAATAGCCAAAGCTATTCAGAGATCAGATTTGGGGTTAAACCCGATCACTGATGCGAATGTAGTTCGTCTGCCCATCCCTCCTTTAACTGAAGAGAGAAGACAAGATTTAGTTAAACTGGTTAAGAAGATCATCGAGGAAACCAAAATATCTCTGAGAAATATCCGAAGGGAGACGAACGAGGCTTTAAAGAAAAAGGAAAAAGATAAGGAGATCTCTGAGGATGATTCCAGAAAAGGAATAGAACAGGTGCAAAAAATCTTAGATAAACATATTGAGGTTGTAGAAGAACTTTTAAAGAAAAAGGAAGAAGAGATAATGGAAGTATAGTAAATAAAATAGCGGATGACGAATGACGGATAACGGATAAAACTTTAAATTTGCCATTCGTCATTCGATATAACTTCCTTTTAGAAGGGATGATTTTAGTTGGCTAAAGAAGATTTAAAAGAGAAGATTTTAAAAAAAGGAAACCTGCCCGGACATATCGCGGTTATAATGGATGGGAATGGTAGATGGGCCAGGAAAAGAGGTTTACCTCGAATAGTTGGGCACAGAGCCGGGGTGAAAACTGTAAAAAGGATAGTCAAAGCCGCAGCTGAGCTTAAAATTTCTATCCTTACCCTTTTTACCTTTTCTACTGACAACTGGCAGAGGCCCAGGGAAGAAGTCTCTGCGATTATGAATTTACTGTATGAGACTACTAAAAGGGAATTAAGTGAATTAGAGAAGAACAATGTTAGGCTGATCACCACTGGCAATATAGAGGAGTTCTCTTTAAAAAGAAGAGAGATTTTAAAAAAAGCGATCCAGAGGACCAAGAAAAATACCGGGCTGGTCTTGAACTTGGCTTTAAACTATTCCGGGAGAAGTGAGATTTTAGATACGGTGAAGAAAATCTCTCTGGATATCTCTGCTGGACTCATAAGACCAGAAGATGTAGATGAAAAGCTCTTTTCCTCCTATCTTTATACAAAGGATCTACCCGATCCAGACCTTTTAATCCGCACCTCCGGTGAGATGCGCATCTCTAATTTTATGCTCTGGCAAACCTCCTACACTGAACTTTATGTGACTGATGTCTTGTGGCCTGATTTCTCAGTGAACGATTTTTATCAGGCTATCTGGGCTTATCAGAACAGACAGCGGCGTTTCGGGAAAATATAATGAAAGATTTAAAAAATGGCAGTTTATAGAAAATTTGAGGAGGTTTCTATTCGTGCGGGGATAGTCCGCCTTAGGCGGACCGCACGGAATTGGTTCGGTCCGAATTTGAATCCAGAGGAGAAATCCAATTCCCGAACCAAATATAATTGTTAGTTAGAATTATTGGTTATTCGAATTTGACATTAGTTATTTTTCCTAAATGAGCAATTTTCTCACCCGCATAATAATTGCTATAATTTTCATCCCTTTTATCATATATATCTCCTATTCCGGTGGTATCCCCTTTATGAGTTTTGTAAATCTACTGATATTTTTAGGGCTGTGTGAATTCTCCTTGATTTTAAGGCTTAAAAATATCTATAGCTCCCAAACTATTTTAATCCTTTTGGGACTTTTGATCGGAATTTTAGCCTACTTTTTTGGGGATAGATTTATACTTATAATCCTTCTTTTTGGGGTCTTTATTTCAGGATTACTTCAATTAATTCAAAATAAATTTAATTTTGCAATCGAAAATATATCCTCCTTTTTATTCGGCTTAATTTATGTGGCGGTCTTTTTTTCTTTTCTGATTTTAATCCGGGAATTTCCCCCAAAGTTAGGTTTAGAATATCGTCTGGGAGGTTTATGGGTTATCTTCCTTTTTTTATGCCTCTGGTTTTCTGATATTTTAGCTTATTTTGTGGGGGCTCCTTTGGGGAAACATAAGATTTTGCCTATGATCAGCCCGAAGAAAAGCTGGGAAGGGGCTATGGGTGGAATTGCGGGAGCAATTCTTGCCGCTACCTTCTCAAAGGTCATCTTCTTAAAAGAGATACCCGTAATCCATCTTCTTTTTTTATCAATTATAGTCAGCGTGTTCGGGCAATTGGGTGATTTTGTGGAATCCTCTTTTAAAAGGTCAGCTAATCTGAAGGATTCCTCTAATATCATTCCCGGTCATGGAGGGATATTAGACCGCTTTGATAGCCTCCTTTTCTCCGCGCCTTTGGTGTACTTTTATCTGAGATTTATTTTGTATAGATAGAAAAGCTATAACGAATGTCGAATATCGGATATCGAATGAAAGTAGGGGAGGGGCTTGTTCCCTCCAGCGGGCGACCACAAGGGTCTCCCCTACATCTGTCATTGAGAGGAGTCTTTAGTTCAAGGATTGCTTCGCCTTCGGCTCGCGATGACAGCATTAGGATTCGTAGAGCAAGGCCTCAAGGTCTTGTCCACAGTCCGCCTCAGGCGGACTGCGGAAGACTTCAGCCTTGCATTTGTGAGTTAGGCGACCCTGAAAGGGTCGCACTACGATTTTTTTATAAACTGGAGTGCATCAGCACGTATTCTGTGTCTTGAGACTTGCTGATGCTTTTCAAAAAATAGTGGTAAATAGAAATCCTGTTTTTCCCCTTGCTTATTTCCCTATGACCTTGTAATGTATCATTGTCTATGATAAAATATCTGGATTATCTCTTTGTGCTGAGGCCGGTGCTTATGGTTCCGGTCTGGACTATTCTCCTTTTAGGACATCATCAGGGCTCAAGGTATGCTACCTCTGCTAAATCTTTATTCTGGCTTTTCTTATTCTCCACTCTTTTTATTGGAGGGGTATATTTACAAAATCAAATCTATGACCTTGAGACCGATCGTAAAAACAAAAAGCTTTTCTTCCTCTCTGAAGGGTACATCTCCATAGAAAATGCCAGAAATCTGACCCTCTTTTTATACCTTTTCAGCATTGTACCGGCTTATTTTTTATCTTTAACCATAGGTATAATCTTCACCCTAGGATTCCTTTTTAGCTTTTTCTATTCTGCACCACCTTTTTCCTGGAAGAATAAACCCCATGGTGGCTTTTTGGCTAATCTAATATCTCACGGTTCTCTGGTATTTATAGCAGGTTTCTGTGCCCGATCAGATTTCTCTTTAAGAGCAATCTTATTTTCACTTCCCTATGCTCTGTCAGTGGGGGCAGTTTATATAAATACCACCCTGCCGGATATAGAAGGTGATAGAATGATGGGGAAAATAACTTTTGGAACAAAATTCGGGATCTTCAAATCAGGCTTAGTCTCAAGCGTTTTAATTTTTCTGTCTATAATTTTATCTTTTATTTTTTTAGATCTACCTTTTCTTTTTTCAGCCATCCTCTCTTTCCCTTTTTATCTTTTAGCCCTTTTGACCCAGGAGGTGGGGAAAAGTGTCTTAGCATCCAAGGTCTCGATACTTTTTCTATCACTGGCCGCAGGATATTTCTACTCCTGGTATTTTATAATTTTGATTTTGGGTTTTTTAGGAACCAGATTATATTATAAGAAAAGATTCGACCTGGAATATCCGTCTCTTTTTTGAAGACCTCTGGGTAAGGAGGGCAAGGCTTAAGCTTGCTTTTAGAATGCATACTAAAAAAGGAAGATGACAGATAAAAGATAAAAAAATAAAAACAACAACGCGTAGCCGAGCCTTCAGGACTCGGCAACAGGGGTCTAATCCGCCTTAGGCGGACTGCTACGCGATAAAATTCTAGGAGATGTCTCGATTAAAAGGGTTTGATTATTCAAATAGAGCTGTTTATGTAACTGCTAATATCTATAAACAACTCCCTCTATTAATAAATGAAGGGAGAATAAACTTGATCTACGAAAGTTTGAATGAAGTATATCCCAGATATAAATTTAAGATCAATGGTTTTGTTATAATGCCGGATCACTTACATTTGATACTGGTTTCCCAAAACAATGATCTGTCAAGAATAATGCATGATATCAAAGGGAAGATTGCTTACGAGATGTTCAGAAAAGCACACCTTCAATCTAAAACTCTAATCTGGCAAAAAAGCTTCTATGACCATGTGATCAGAAATGAGAAAGACTTAGTAGAGAAACTAAATTATATTCACTCTAATCCTTTAAGAGCTGGTTTAGTGAAGAATGTTAGTGAATATAAACATTCCAGCTTTAAATATTATTATGATGAAAATCAGGAACCTCCAATCTGGTTTCAAAGAATAGAGACAGTTTTAACCATCGTAGCCGAGCCTTCAGCTCGGCGCGGAGGTCTGAAACCTCCGCTACGCGATAAAAATTGTAAGAGATTTGTTATTTAAAAGATTTAACCATCGTAGCCGAGCCTTCAGGGCTCGGCGGCGGAGGTCTGAAACCTCCGCTACGCGATAAAAATTGTAAGAGATTTGTTATTTAAAAGATTTGACCATCGTAGCCGAGCCTTCAGGGCTCGGCAGCAGAGGTCTAAAACCTCTGCTACGCGATATAATAAATCAATCTAAAAAATGCAGAAAGAAGCTTTATATTACGAGAAGTTGGAAAATAAAAAGGTCCGTTGTCATCTCTGTCCTTGGGAATGTCTCTTAACTGAGGGTAAGTCAGGGGTCTGTCGGGGTAAAAAGAATTTGCAGGGGATATTATATGCTATAAATTACGCTAAAGCTGTTTCCATCGCTTTAGACCCAATCGAAAAAAAACCGCTGTATCATTTCCATCCCGGCACAGAAATTTTATCCACCGGACCTAATAGCTGTAATCTGAGATGTGATCACTGCCAGAACTGGACTATCTCACAGATGGAATCACCCACTGAATTGGTAACTCCAGAGAATTTAGTTTCCCTGGCTTTAAAATATAACTCAGTAGGAATTGCCTATACTTATACTGAACCTCTGATGTGGTATGAATATGTTTTAGATACGGCCACGCTTGCTCGGAGTAAAAATTTAGTCAATGTACTGGTGACCAACGGCTATATGAATCCAGAGCCTCTATTAGAGCTTTTGCCCTTAATCGATGCTCTGAATATTGACGTTAAGGGGATGAGTCAAGATTTCTATAAGAAAGTGTGCAAAGGAAAATTAGAGGTTGTTTTAAAAACAGTTGAGCTTTCAGTTAAAAAAAATCGTCATGTGGAACTCACCTATTTAATAATACCCGGGCTGAACGATTCAGATGAGGAGCTGAAAAAATTTGTCGACTGGGTCGCAGATTTGAACAGCCTTATTCCGGTTCACTTCTCCAGATACTTCCCGGCTTATAAATCCGATTTTCCAGCCACCCCGGTAGAGAGTTTGAAAAAGGCTTTTCAGATCGCCAGGGAGAAATTGAAATATATCTATGTAGGGAACGTCTATATTCCTGGCACCTCAGATACTTATTGTCCTAAATGCCAGAGGGTTCTGATATCCCGAAGCGGCTATTCAACTGATATCACCGGGATCGAAGATAAGAAATGCAAAAGCTGTGGAGTACCGGTGGATATAGTGATGAAAAAATAAAGGTTCAAAAGTTCAATCCCTCAGAGGCGGAGAAGGGTTCAAAAGTCAAAAGATTGAAGAAATCAAAGCAAACAGCCAAAAGCCATAAGCAAATCCTAACAGCTAATCGCTAAAAAATATTGACAAATCATTTTTTAAATCCTATTATGAAATTGAGTTGATTGCAAGAGATAAAGGAGGTTTGAGATGGCAGACATATTTGAGAAAACCCTCTTAGCGGGTCTGGGTCTTTTCGATTTAACCAAGGAGAAAGCAGAAAGAATAGTAAATGAATTGATCAAAAGGGGAGAGCTTTCTCAATCGGATAAGGCTAAGGCAGTGAAGGAGATTCTAAAGGGGAGCCAGGAGAGAGCCAAGAAGTTAAAACAAAAAATTGATCAATGTCTTGATAAAACCCTGCAAAGGAGTAAAGTGATTACCAGGGATCAGCTTTCGGAGCTGAATAAGAAAATAGAAAAACTCTCCAAGGCAATTGAGAAATTGGAAAAGAAGCTGAAAAAGAGATGAGGGATTAAAACTGTGAGTGTTTTTCGTGATTGGTGAGCGCGAACAAATAAAGATAGAGGTAGGGGCGACCCTTGTGGTCGCCGGTGTGGCTTTCATTTAGTATCCGACGTTCACTGGCCTAAGAGTAAGTTCTTGCACTTCTGAAAATAAAGAAAAGGAGCAGGGGAAATCTCCACACCTACAGGGCTCTCTTTTAATTTCTATACCCACAGAGTAAGAAATATAAGACTGAGGCCTTGACCTACAGGCTCTTTTATTCGACATTCCTCAACCGATATTCGATATTATATATTGATTAATAAATTCCCATATTTGCCGATTAAATATTAAAGGCAAATTATGGATCCGTTTAATGATAAAATCAAGGACTTAGAAAGGAAAGACTGGCATCTATGGTTTTTGATGTCTTTGGTCTTCTTTCTGTTTATTGTTTTCATCACCTCCTTAGTTTTCTACTCTGATATCAGAAAATTATATGAAGATGAGATGGGGGGTTATTCCTTCAATATCCTTTTTGTAGGTTTCTTAGGGCTCTCCCTTTTATTTTTAGCCTATATCATCACCCAGGGGGTCTCTTTAAAGAGACTGCGGGTTAAACTGATCGAGGAAAGAGCCTCCACTAATGTTTTGGAAAAACAGCTTCAGGAGTTAAAGGACTTATTTGAGGTCAGCTGTCTGGTTAACAGCAAAGTGGACCTGCCTACAATTTTAAATACTATTACCAAAGATATAATCCACTGCCTGAAAGCGGACCAATCCTCACTGATGTTTTATAATCCGAACACTGACAAATTAGAATGTATCGCCGCCTACGGTCTGGATAGCGAAAAGATTAAGGGTAAAGAGTTAGAATTGGGTCAAAGTATTTCCGGCTGGGTGGTTAAGAATAATCAGCCGTTGCTTTTACAGGATGAGGTTGATCCTTCTCAGTATAAGGATTATGTGGAGAAAGATCGGAACATTACCTCAGCTCTTTGTACCCCCTTGAGAGCAAATGGACTGGTTAAAGGGGTGTTAAATGTAAATTTGATAAACCGCCAAAGAAGATTTAACGAGAACGACCTCCAGCTTTTATCCATTTTTGCTGAAAGCGCCGGCATAGCCATTGAGAAAGCCTCCCTTCACCAGGAGCTCAAAGAGAGGATAAATCAGCTTATCCAGACAGAAAAGTTCAAGGCAGTAGGGAAATTAACCAGTGCCCTGATGCATGATTTCAATAACTTCTTATCCATCATAATAGGAAGAGCTCAGCTTCTCTCGGTTCAGACAAAAGATACAAATCTATCCAAGCATATTGAGTCCATAATAAAGGTTTCTACACAAGCGGCTGATATAATCCAGCGTTTGAATCAGTTCGGTATGCCGGCCCCGGAGAAGGAGTTCAGAAATACAGATTTAAATCAGGTGGTCAAGGAGGCAATTGAGCTCACCAGGTCTAAATGGAACGAATGGGCAAAGCTGAGAGGGATAAAGATAAAAATCGGTCAGGACCTTTCTCCACTTCCTCCGATATTTGGCAATCCTGCAGATCTTAGAGAGGTCATCATAAATATGTTCTTAAACTCCATCGATGCCCTGCCCAAAGGAGGAGTTATTTCTCTTCGTACCTGGCAGGAGGATGAGAAGATATTTCTTTCCTTAAAAGACAATGGAGTGGGAATGAATGAGGAGGTCAAGAAAAAACTTTTTGAGCCTTTCTTCAGTACCAAGCACGAAAAGGGTAATGGGCTGGGGATGGCAGTGGCATACAGCATAATCCTTCAGCATAATGGAAGGATAGCAGTCGAAAGCGAGGAAGGAAAAGGGACTACCTTTATTATCAGACTACCGGTCTCCACAGTTAAGGATAAAGATAAAGAAGATACCACTAAAATAAAGTTACCTGGTGAAAAGGTCCATATACTTTTAATTGAGGATGACGAAGACTTACAAGGGGTATTAGCAGAGATGCTCTCTTCTGAAGGTTATGAGGTCAAAGTGGCTTGTAGTGGGACTGAGGGAATCTCCTTTTTGAAAGTAAAGAAGTACGATGTGATAATCACTGACTTAGGAATAGCTGGAATGACGGGCTGGGATTTTGCAGCGGAGGCTAAAGAGATAAATCCCCATATTCCGGTTATCCTGGTGAGCGGTTGGGGAGATCAGATATTGACCAAGGAGGCAAAAGATTTAGGGGTAGAAGTGATTTTGTCCAAGCCCATAAAAAGGGAGAATTTAAAAAGGGCTATTGATAGAGCTTTGAAGCTTAAACCTAAAAAGGGAGAGGTTGAGGAAGAGCTACCCTCTAAAGAAAAAAACTTTGTCCGCGCTTTATAATCACAGAAACACATTCCCCTTTCATATATAAAAAATCCTTACAGATTAAATTCATCTTTTTTCAGGTCGCATTAGTGAATTAAGTCTCTGTCGAGGTTTGAAGACTCGGCTAGGCGATTTTTAATTAAACTAAACTTCAGGCCACAATACAAATTTAGAAACGAAATAATATTCTACCCCTATAATTTTTACACCGCAAAAATTTTTTTAAAAAAATAGTTGACTTTTTTGAATTTCTGCCGTAATCTATTATGAGCATACGCTCATAACTTAAATTTTGGAGAAACTATGCCAAGGCCAAGAAGATGTCGCTGGGTTGGGGCAAGACCGAATTCGACATATTTCAAACCAAGAGGAATCCCCTTAGCAGTTCTGGATGAGATCATACTGACTGTAGATGAGCACGAAGCAATAAGATTAAACGACCTTGAAGGATTGGAACAGGAGGAAGCGGCAAAGAGAATGAAAATCTCCAGGCAGACTTTTGGTCGGATATTAGCTTCGGCAAGGAAAAAGATTGCAGATGCCATAATCAATGCTAAAGCTATAAAAATTGAGGGAGGCGATTTTGTTACAGCTGGAGGAATGCTCAAGTGCGCAGAGTGTAACTACGTTTGGAAGCTGGCTGAGGCCACTCCCGGACCTCCCATTTGTCCCTCATGCGGAAGCACCAACTTATATCCGGCAGATGTGGGTTGGGGCTATGGTTGGGGTGGCCGAAGGAGAGGCTGGGGCGGAGGCAGAGGACAAGGTGGGCGTTTTCGTGGCGGCAGAGGACATTAAAATTAATACTTTCAGGTAGGTGAAGAATGGAACAAACACAGAAAACAGAGTCCAGAGAAAACATTCAAAATGTAAAGCACAAGATACTGGTGATGAGCAACAAAGGGGGCGTGGGCAAAAGCACAGTTGCGGTCAACTTAGCTTTAAGGTTAACCATAAAAGGTATGCGGGTGGGACTTTTGGATATCGACATTCACGGTCCCTGCATTCCCAAGCTGCTGGGGCTTGAGGATATGCATTTGGTCGGGGACGGGAAAAAGATTCAACCCGTTTCCTATACCACCAATTTGAAAGTGGTATCTATGGGCTTTCTTATAGGTGACAAGGAAAGTCCGGTGATATGGCGTGGGCCTATTAAGATGAAAGCTATCCAACAGTTTTTGGAGGATGTGGAATGGGGAATGCTGGACTTTTTGATAATCGACTCTCCCCCAGGCACCGGCGACGAGCCTTTATCTATTGCTCAATTGATCAAGGATATAGATGGTGTCATCATAGTTACCACACCTCAAGAAGTAGCTTTGTTAGACTCTCGCAAAGCGGTCAACTTTGCTAAAAAACTTAATATCCCGGTTTTGGGTATTATAGAAAATATGAGCGGTTTTATCTGTCCTCATTGTGGTAAAAGGACAGATCTTTTCAAAACCGGTGGCGGTGAAAAAGCAGCCAAACAGATGAAGGTTCCCTTTTTGGGGAAAATTCCCATAGAACCTGAGATAGTCTTATCAGGGGATGAAGGGAAACCTTTTGTTGGGGAACAAAGAGATTCACAAGCTGTCAAAGTATTTAACGAAATGGTTGACCAAATCATGGAAAACTTAAAATCTAAAGATGTTTTAGAAAAGAAAGGAGGTGGATGATATGCCGCTGGGAGATCGAACTGGTCCGTTAGGACTTGGTCCTATGACAGGTCGAGCCGCAGGCTTTTGCGCCGGCTATCCTGTTCCGGGCTATCTCAACCCCATTCCTGGTCGTGGTTGGTTTGGAGTAGGTAGAGGTGGTTTCCCCCGGGGCGGTGAAAGGGGTCGCACCTTTGGGGGAGGATTTGGCTTCGGAAGGGGTAGAGGTCGCGGACGAGGACGGTGGGGATTTGTCTATGGACTTGACTGGGGGGTTCCGTATGGAACCTATCCTTACGCTATACCACCATATGGAGTATATAGATGAAAACCATTTTTATTAACTGAATGAAAGGAGGTGAATTACATGCCAGGAGGAGACAGAACTGGTCCTATGGGATGGGGACCCATGACAGGTAGGGCGGCTGGTTATTGCGCTGGCTATCCTGTTCCGGGGTATCTTAATCCTATCCCTGGTCGTGGTTGGTTTGGAGTAGGTAGAGGTGGTTTTCCCCGGGGTGGTGGAAGGGGTCGCACCTTTGGTGGAGGTCGAGGATGGGGGTGGAGAAGTGGATTTTATGGGTATCCACCCTACGCACCGGAGTATCCACCTTATGCCCCGGGTTATCCACCAGCCTATCCTCAACCTACGGCTGAGGAGGAAAAGGAAATCCTGCAAGATGAACTTGCGGCTTTAGAAGAGGAGATAGGAGCCATTAAGACCCGGATGAGCGAACTGGAGAAGCAGGGAAAGCAGGAGGAGCCAAAGAAGAAGTAAAAAAATGGAGGGGGAGGAGCCATCTTTTCCCTCCTCCATAAAACCAGAGAAAGGAGATACTGTGAAAGTTGCTATAACATCTCAAGGAGATAGTTTGGATGCCCAGGTTGATTTGCGTTTCGGGCGATGCCCTTATTTCATAATCGTCGACTTGGAGGGAAGAAAAATTGAGGCTGTTCCCAATTCAGCTTCGGGTGCTATGGGAGGTGCGGGACCTCAAGCCGCACAAACTATTGTTGATAAAGGTGTGGAGGCAGTGATAACCGGGAATGTGGGACCCAACGCTTTTCAGACGCTGAAAGCCGCAAACATAAAGATATATCAGGGTGCCTTCGGAACCGTTAAGGAGACATTGACAAAATACGAAATCGGCGAACTGAAGGAACTGTCCAATTCTTCTGTGCCGGGTCATTTTGGGTTAAGGCAAGGCGGGGAAAACTAGAACAAGGAGCAAAAAAACATGAAAGTAGCAATTTCGACAGATGGTGATTATGTATCTCCCCATTTCGGGCGCTGTCCTTGTTTTACCATTGTGGAGATTGAAGAAGGGAAAATCTTAAGCAGGGAAGTGGTTGACAATCCCGGACACCAACCTGCGTTTCTGCCTCAGTTTCTCTCCGAGAAGGGAATAAATTACATCATAGCAGGTGGTATGGGCAGACGTGCAGAGGCACTTTTTTCTGAAAAGGGGATTGAGACCATAGTGGGGATAAGTGGTCGGGTGGATGAGGTGATAGATGAGCTAATCAAAGGGACACTCAAAGGTGGAGAAAGTTTATGTAAGCCTGGATCAGGACGAGGCTATGGGATAGAAAAAAGCGAGTGCGATCATCCGAACAATCTTAAAGATAAGTCCGGTTAAAACTTACAACTGCTCGAATGTTCAATTGTCATTCGGGATGAAACTAAGAAAGGAGGCATAGAAAATGCCGAGAGGTGATAGAACAGGACCGATGGGGCAAGGTCCTGGAACTGGAAGAGGCATGGGAATGGGACGAGGTAAAGGCAGAGGGCGTATGGGTGGTAATCGTCCCGGAGCTGGACCAAGCGGCAATTGCGTGTGCCCTTCCTGCGGAGCCAAAACCTCACATCAAACAGGAGTTCCTTGTTATGATGTGACCTGCTCTAAATGTGGTGCCAAGATGATAAGAGAGTGAAGGCAAGGGCAAAATGTAAAGTGAAGCTATTCTGAGATCTCTGAGAAATCAGTTGCACAAGGTAGGACTGGGACTGTCAAGCTTTAAGGCGTGTTGAAAACCCCGTAGGTCGGGTTGCGACCGTAGGGAGCTATCTGACACATGCAAAGATTCGGATTTTATTGTCGGGTATCCCGCCTTCGGCGGGAAACCCAACCTACATCTGTTCTCAGAGTAGTTTTTCAGTGATTGCTTTGTAAATCCTGGAAACTAAAAGGAAGATTTATGCCAATATTCGATTATAAATGTGAAGATTGTGGGAAAATATCAGAAATTTTCCAGAGGGGAGTGAAACAAGAGGATCCACTTGTATGTCCCTACTGTGGTTCAAGCAGAATGCAGAAATTGATATCCTCTCCCGCTTCTATCATAATGGGGAATTCTTCTCCTGAGGGAACTACTTGTTGCGGACGGGAAGAAAGATGTGACACTCCACCCTGCTCTACGGATGGAAGTTGTAGGAGAGATGGGTAGCCTTTCCTTCAAACGGAAGAATGGGATGGAGTTAAAAAAATCGGAGTATCAAATTTTAGTTAGTTTAGAGATTCTTTGAAAACAGTCAAACGGATTCACTTTGGGTTGAAGTTGTTAGAAAGGCAAAGGCCGTATGATCATCTCAATTGCCAGCGGCAAGGGCGGAACCGGAAAAACGACTATTGCTACAAGTCTTGCCCTTTTTTTATCTGAGTATAAATCGCAAAAGATTCAATTCCTCGATTGCGACGTAGAAGAGCCGAATGCTTATATTTTCTTAAAGCCTCAAATTGAGAAAAGTGAGCCGGTAAATATTCTTATCCCTCAGGTGGACAAAAGGAAATGTAGCTTTTGTGGTAACTGCGCCAAGGTCTGTCTCTATAATGCAATAGTTGTATTAAAAAAAGAGGTTTTGGTCTTTCCTAAACTCTGTCACGGCTGTGGTGGATGCAGTCTTCTTTGTCCGGAGAAAGCGATTGCCGAAGTGGAAAGGAAGATAGGGGTAATAGAAGAGGGGCAAACAGGTTCGATAAGATTTATCCAGGGGCGGCTTAATATTGGTGAACCCATGGCAACTCCTTTGATTAGGGCTGTTAAGAAGAAAATTAATCCTGATGGGGTTACCATTATCGATGTCCCGCCCGGAACTTCCTGTCCGGTAATTGAAGCTGTCCACCGGACTGACTTCTGCATCCTGGTGACTGAACCGACTCCCTTTGGGCTGAATGATCTCAAGCTGGCAGTTGAAACGATGAGAAAGCTCAAGATCAATCATGGGGTGGTCATCAACCAAGCAGACATAGGTGATGATAAGGTGAAAGAATACTGTTCCAAAGAATCCATCCCGATTATGGCAGAGATTCCTTATGATCGGAATGTGGCGGTTCTTTATTCCTCAGGTATCCCTATGCTGATTGAAGGCGAAAAGTATAGAAAAATCTTCGAGCAATTATGGCATTCAATTGAGAATGAGGCCGGATAGATGAGACAGTTGACCGTGATAAGTGGCAAGGGGGGGACCGGAAAGACAGTCCTCACAGCTTCATTTGCTGCCTTGGCTAAAGAGAAGGTGATGGCTGACTGCGACGTGGATGCCGCCGACCTCCATCTTCTGCTCCATCCGGCGATAAAAGAGACCCACGAATTTAAAGGGGGAAGGAAAGCAATATTAAATGAAGAAGTATGCACAAATTGTGGCAGGTGTATTGAGGTGTGTCGATTTGATGCCATTAGGGAGGACGAAAAACATAACTCAGAAAAGGAAAATCGAATAACAGTTGACCCCATTTCCTGTGAAGGCTGTGGTGTCTGTGCTCTGGTCTGCCCGGTGGAAGCCATCCAAATGGAAGAGAATCTTTCTGGAGAATGGTATATTTCGGACACGAAATATGGACCCATGGTTCATGCCAAGCTGGGAATCGCAGAGGAGAACTCAGGAAAACTTGTGAGCCTGGTGAGACAAAAGGCCAGAGATATCGCTGAGAAAAACCACTTAGATTTGCTGATCGTGGATGGTCCGCCGGGTATTGGCTGTCCGGTCATTGCTTCCATAACAGGAGTTGATCTGGTGATAGCAGTTACCGAACCCACTCTTTCAGCTATATCTGACTTAGAAAGAGTGTTAACGCTTGTCCGTCATTTTAAAGTAGAACCGGTGGTTTTAATTAACAAATATGATATAAATTTAGAAAACACCGAAAAAATCAAAAAATTCTGCGAAGGAGAAAACATCCAGATTGTTGGGAAGATTCCCTTTGACAACACCTTTACCAAAGCTATGGTAGAAGGTAAAACAATCATAGACTACGGAGATCCCGACTTGGTGGAAAGGATCAAAGATATCTGGGAAAATATCTCCGCCAGGGTAAGAAAATGAGCAGAGTGATCTATGGACCGGTTCCCTCCAGGAGATTGGGGGTCTCTTTAGGAGTGGACATTATTCCCTATAAAACCTGTAGCTATGATTGTATCTATTGTCAGTTAGGAAAAACCACCCATCAAACATTAGAAAGAAAATCTTATATTGAGACCTCTTCTTTGTTGAAGGAATTAAAAGAGACAATCAACTTGAACAGTGATATCGATTATATAACCTTTTCTGGATCAGGTGAACCAACTTTAAACAAAGACATTGGTCAGATGATAGAAAAGGTTAAAAAAATCACCCAAATTCCAGTTGCTATTTTGACCAATGGGTCTTTGTTGTGGGAGGATAAGGTCAGAGAAGATCTCTCCCAAGCAGATTTGGTTGTCCCTTCGTTAGATGCCGTCTCGGATGAAATTTTTCAAAGAGTTAATCGTCCAATGAAAGATTGGGGAATCGAAAAAGTTTTGGATGGCATAAAAATCTTCTGCGAGCAGTTCAAAGGGAAAATCTATCTGGAGATCATGCTGGTTAAAAATATCAATGATTCTGAAGAAAAGATAAGGAAGATCAACCAATTTGTAAAGCATTTGGAAATCGATAAAATTCAGCTTAATACCGTGATCCGACCTCCCGCTGATACAGCTGCAAAACCCTTGAATAATGAGGAACTAATCAAACTTAAAACTCTTTTTGATCCAAAACTTCAAGTGGAACTGATAGCTGATTTCAAAAGAGAAACAAGTAAAGTCTATCGAATAGATCTGGAACAGGCTATAATTGAGCTTTTGAAAAGAAGACCCGCCAGAAAAGAAGAGATGGCAGTCTCTTTGGGGGTTCACCCCAATGAGATTGTGAAGTATCTCCAGATTTTAGAAAAAAAGAAAATAATCAGAAGAACACAAACCGAAGAGAAGTGCGGAGTTTATTTTGTTATCGCTTAATGGAGGAAAAGGATGAGGACTTATTTAGATTGTATCCCTTGCATAATTGAACAAACAATCAAAACTGCGTGTCAACTGACCCAAGATTGGGAAAAACAGGAGATCTTATTACAAAAGGTGTTGGAGACCTTGAGCAACATATCTTACAAACAGTCTCCGCCTTATCTGGGCAGGGAGGCGCATCGGGTGATTCGCAGGATTCTGGACAATCCTGATCCCTACCTTAGACTGAAAAGAGAGTTCAACAGAGTCGGCAGGCAAATCTTTCCTTCTTTACAAGAGCGGTTAAATCATTCAACCGATCGATTTACTGATGCCGTAAAGCTTGCCATTGCTGGCAACATTATTGATTTTGGTCCCCAACATCACTTCGAGCTGATGAAAACTATTGATAAAGTTTTACTGACGAAACCAGCTATTGACCATATCCGAAGCTTAAGGGAGGATATAGAATTAGCCTCAACTATTCTCTATTTGGGAGACAATGCCGGGGAAACTTTTTTTGATAGAATCTTAATTGAAAAGATGCCCCCAAAGGAGATCTATTACGGGGTGAGGGGCAGTCCAGTGATAAACGATGCTACCTCTGAAGATGCTTACTGGGCAGGGTTAGATAAAGTGGCTAAAATTATCTCAAATGGTTCTGATGCCCCGGGAACCATCCTTCAAGATTGTTCGGATGAATTCAAAAATATCTTTGCCCGATCCGATCTGGTGATCGCCAAAGGGCACGGAAACTATGAAACCCTAAATGATGTCAAAGGAAAAAGACTCTATTTTCTGCTTATGGTGAAGTGCGAAACTATAGCCAAAGATATTGGCTGTTCGGTGGGAGATTTCGTGGTCAGGAAAATTGAGAATGCCGTTCAGCCGGAGCCAGATCTACTTGGACAAAATCACACTTGATTTCTAACTGAGACGTTATTATCATCTAACATAAAAGGGAGATGGCCATTAGGGATGATAAGTGAATATAGAAATGAAAGTTAGTACTTAAGGTTAATTAGAAATAATTAGAAAAGGAGAAGAATAATGAGGAAGAAAAAGTGGTTTTCAATAGCTGGTGCTATTTTAGGAATCCTGATAAGAGGAAATTATTTTCTTTATTGTCAACAGACTACTGAGAATAAAGGCTTTTTCTATTCCAGCTTGCATTATACTACCCAGGGGATGAAATACTGGTATCAAAAGGAGAATGGGGGATTTGAGAGTATAACCGGGATCCCCTATGAAAAGCTGAGTTGTAAAAACTGCCATACAGCTAATTGTGATCCCTGTCATAGTATGGAAAAAGAGGGAAAGTTATTTTACTCCACGAAGCAGGCTGAGAAACAGGAACTCTGCCTCATCTGTCATAGCCGGCAAAAGGTTATGCTTTACAAAATCGACCAGCCCCGAAATGAATTAGACCTGCATTTTGCAAAAGGGATGGAATGCCTGGATTGTCATACTGCTCGAGAAGTGCATGGAGATGGAATAGCTTACCAATCTATGTTAGAGCCTGAAGCTATGGATACCAAATGCGAGAACTGTCATAAAGAGATTCCCTCTACCCTTTCCCACAAGGTTCACCAGGACAGGTTGGACTGTTCAGCCTGTCACACCCGCAGGGTAATAACCTGTTATAACTGTCACTTTGAGGCTCAGGTGAAAGAGGAAAAGAAAATCTCAATTCCCATCACTGACTGGGTTTTTCTGATTAACCGTCAGGGGAAGGTAACCAGTGCCAACTTTCAATCTTTAGTTTATAAGGGAAAGACCTTTGTAGTCTTTGCTCCTTTTTTTTCTCACTCTGTGATGAAGGAAGGGAGAAAATGTGATGAATGTCATGGAACAGAGATTGTTAAGCAAATGGGCGAGAATAAGCTCAAACTCACCTGGTTTGAGAGTGGAGAGGTGAAATCTGTCAAAGGAGTTATTCCCATCGTGGAGGATAAACTTGAGTTTCTATTCTTAGACTATAAGGATGGTCAGTGGATCCCTATGGCGAAAGCTCCCAATCCCATGGTCCAGTTTACTACTTATGGACAGCCAATAACACAAGAACAATTAAGGAGTATGTTGAAAAGCAAATAGATTTGCTAAATCTAGAGCAGTTTGATAGATAGGTGAGTACTATCGGCAACATCATTACCTACTGAGAAAAATGAAGTCCATTGTTGTGTTCGTCTGTTCACGACGCTGCATATACTTTTTAATATGACCAAGGATCAAACAAACTTTGATCAAAGAACAGCTGAAGATTATGATGACTGGTACAAGACCGGTTTTGGGAAATATTCCAGTGAGCTTGAGGAAAAGTTAATGCTTGAGTTTTTGAAACCTGAGAGAGAGCAGACTCTACTGGATATCGGTTGTGGAACCGGGAGACATCTTCTACTTTTTAAAAATCTAGGCATGAAAGTTGTGGGAATAGATTTCTCTATCAATATGCTTGAAAAGGCAAAGAGGAAAGTAGGGGAGGAATATCTAGTTCATCTCTCGGATGATGCTACTTTTCCTTTTGACGACAAATCCTTTGATTTATCCATTATATTTTTGGTTTTAGAATTCAGTAAGAATCCAGTTAAGTTACTGAAGGAGGCAAGAAGGGTCACTAAAAGAAAAATCTTTATTGGATTTCTGAATCGCTATTCTTTTTTAGCCCTGAGTAGAAGGATTAAAGGCCTTTTTAGAAATACAGCCTATAAACAGGCAAAATTTTTTACTCTTTCACAGGTACAGAAGGTTTTAAAAAATTCTTTAAGTTATAAAACTTTGAGTTGGAAAGGAGCTATCTTCCTACCTTGGATCAATCTCAAAATCTGGCAAAAACTCGATTATAAATTATCATTTATTCAAAATTCATTCTGTGCTTTTATTGGGGTATTGTTAGAATTATAGTAGAAATATTTTAAAAGTGAGGTTTCTATGAACTGCATTTCCTGTGAGGATAAGGCTTGCTATCAAGGTAAAGATTGTTTCAATCTGGCAGAAAAGATAAAGAGGATGAAGTTTCCCCCTCAAACCCTTAAGTTGATAAAAGTTGCCTCAGAGATCGAGGCAGAATATTATATGAAATCACCACGCTTGGAGGAGTTAATCTATTTCTGTCAGAAGATGGGATATAAGAAGTTAGGCCTGGCTTTCTGTATCGGACTTTCAGAAGAGGCATCTATTCTGGAAAAGATTTTGCAAAAGAATTTCAAAGTTTATTCGGTCTGCTGTAAGATAGGGGGTCTAGATAAAGGATATTATAATTTGCCCAAGATAGAATGTCAGCGCTATGAAGCGATGTGTAATCCTCTGGGGCAGGCTCTGTTTTTGAACAAATCCAAAGTGGATTTGAATATAATCTGTGGACTCTGTATGGGCCATGATATACTTTTCTCTAAGGAATCCAAGGCGCCGGTTACTACTTTTATAGTTAAGGATAGAGTCTTGGCTCATAACCCGGCTGGGGCTTTATATTCCAAATATTATCGTGGCAGATTTAGCTAAAGAAAGGAAGTGTAAAGCTGGGCAGAGTTCTGATCTCAGGTTAATGTTGATTTTTTTCTAGATGAACGAAAAATGACAGATGAAATGTAGGGATTATAGGGTGAGGATGCACTGTGCCACTATTACAACAAAAGGATTTTTTTATTTAAATTCTCCAACAGAACAAAGATAGTTGTAGTAATATATATCCAAAGGCTCAGGTCCTATGGATCCGTTCTCGGATTTCTGCCTGGGTCTTCTTGCTTTGGTTGGTTCAGAGGAGATTTTACTTGACAAGCAGGGTTAATTTTTGTATTTAGTTAAACTTATGAAGATAGATTTAAGATGGCTGAAGGATGAGGTTAGCTATTTAGAGCTCGAAGAATCTCCATCCGCCTCAGGCGGATTAGGGCTTAAAGCCGAGGGGGTTGAGTTTTTTAGCCCGGTGAGATTGAAGTTAAGAGTATTGAAATCCGGGGAAAATTATATCGGAGGAGGAGAGATCAAAACTGAAGTTAACTATGAATGCTCCCGCTGTTTGAAAAAATGTAGCCAGGCTCTTAAGTCCGAAATTAAATTCCTCCTCAAAGAGGGAAAAAACCAGATAATACTGGAATCGGAAGAAATGGAAAACCAGATTCAGAGCGGGAGTTTTTTCAATATTGATGATCTGGTAAGGGAAAGCCTCATCCTCTCTTTGCCTTTAAAACCGTTATGTTCTGAGGATTGTAAAGGGCTTTGCCCTGTGTGTGGCATCGATTTGAATTTATCAACCTGTGAATGTAAAAAAGATATGATCGATCCACGCTGGGAGGAGCTAAAAGATTTAAGATTGAAGAATAAAAGTAAGAAGTAAGAAGTGAAAAGTGAGAAGAACGAAGGAAAATAGATAAAAGATAATAGAGGAGAAGAAAGTGCCGCTGCCGAAAAGGAGACATTCCAAAGCCAGAGGAGCTAAGAGGAGAACTCACTGGAAACTTGATACCCCGAATGTGACCAGATGCTCTCATTGTCACCAGCCAAAACTGCCTCATCATATCTGCCCTCATTGCGGATATTATGATGGGAAAGAAATCATAACCCCTGAGGAGACTTAAGAGGAGTAAGTTTTGATCCGGATTGGCTTAGATGCTATGGGTGGCGATTATGCACCTCAATCGGTAATCGAAGGTGCATTTTTAGCCTTTAAGGAAAACAACGATGATTTTCGGATAACCTTGGTGGGGGAGAAGGGAAAAATCGAAAAGGAGCTTTCCCGGCTTAATCTACAAAACTCTTTTTTATCTATAGAAAATGCTACCGAGTATGTGGGAATGGAAGAACATCCCACTGAGGTGATCAAGAAGAAGAATTCATCCATAGTGATTGGTACCAGATTACAGAAAGATAAAAAGGTAGATGCCTTTATCTCCAGCGGGGATACCGGTGCGGTGATGGCTACCTCCTTTTTAACCTTGGGTCGGTTAGAAGGGGTTAACCGCCCGGCTATTGCTACCTGTCTGCCAACTGAAAAGGGGGTGGTGGTCTTTTTAGATGTGGGAGCTAATGCTGAATGCAAAGCCATAAACCTTTATCAGTTCGGAGTTATGGGTAGTATTTATGCCTCTTATATTTTGAAAAAGGAGTCTCCAAAAGTAGGGCTTCTCTCTATCGGAGAGGAGAGCACCAAAGGGAACGAGCTGGTCTTAGAAGCCTATAAGCTTTTAGAAAAGGGACCAGTTAATTTCATAGGAAATGTCGAGGGGACCGATGTTTTGAAGGGGACCTGTGATGTGGTGGTTACAGATGGTTTTGTGGGTAATATCGTTTTGAAATTCGCGGAAAGCTTTGATGGATTTTTAACTTCTCTGATTCATAAAAGGGTCAAACAGAGCCTGCTTTTCAGATTAGGAGCCTTCCTTTTGAAAATCTCCATCCGGGATTTAAGAAAGGTTTTAGATTATGCTGAGTATGGAGGGGCCCCTCTCTTAGGAGTAAATGGAGTGTGTATAATCTGCCATGGAAAGTCTTCTTCCAAAGCGATCAAAAATGCTATAAAAGTTGGGGTTGATATGGTCAAGGAAAAGGTGAATGAGCTAATACAGGAGAGGCTTTCCAAGTAATAATTTAATCCAAGGATAAAGATGCAAAATAAATATAATGCAGTTATTACCGGAACAGGTTCTTCTGTCCCTGAAAGGGTTTTGACTAATGCAGATTTGGAAAAGATGGTGGAGACCTCAGATGAATGGATAATCACCCGCACCGGGATTAAGGAAAGAAGGATTGCAGATGATGGCACTGCGGCCTCAGACTTATCCTTAGAGGCTTCAAAGAAGGCGATGGAGGAGGCTAAGCTTAAAGCGGAGGAGATCGATTTAATCCTCATAGGCACAGTCACTCCGGATTTCCCTTTTCCCTCAACTGCCTGTATCCTTCAGCATAGATTGAAAGCCAAAAATGCTGCGGTCTTAGATATAGCGGCTGCCTGCAGTGGGTTTATCTATGGACTTTCGATTGCTCAGGCTTTTATCTATACTGGAAAATATAAGACGGTTTTAGTTATTGGAGTAGAACTTTTGTCCAAGATAACGGACTGGACTGACCGAAACACCTGTGTCCTTTTCGGAGATGGAGCTGGTGCAGCTATTGTTCAGAGAACTGATGAAAATAATAAGGGGATTTTAGCCACCTATCTAGGTGGAGATGGTTCCCTGGCTAACCTTTTACATATTCCGGTCGGTGGCACAAGGACACCTTTGACCAAGGAGAATATCGATAAAAGGGACCACTATCTCAAGATGGAAGGAAACGATGTGTTTAAATCAGCGGTCAGGTCCATGGGGGATGCGGCTGTGCGAGTTTTGGAGGAGGCAAAAATCTCCTCAGAGGAGGTTAACCTTCTTATTCCGCATCAGGCTAATATCAGGATAATTGAAGCTACAGCTAAAAGGCTTAAACTGCCCATGGAAAAGGTTTTCGTGAACATCGATAGATACGGGAATACCTCATCCGCCTCTATCCCGATTGCCCTGGAGGAGGCAAGAAAATCTGGCCGGATAAAGCCCGAAGATATTACGGTTTTGGTGGCATTTGGTGCTGGATTTACCTGGGGTTCTGCGGTGATTAGATGGTAAAAAAAGTTTGAAAGTTTAAAGGTTTAAGGGTTCAAGGGAGAAAAATAAAGAGAGGAATGCTGAGAATAAAATATATGGCTGATTCGGGTATCGAATGACAATGAATTTGTTCACAGCCACTTTAGTGGCGTAATAAAAGTTTAAGAATAAAAGATAATGAATAAAAACAAAAGGTGAGCAAATAGCGAATATAAAAAAGCGAAAGTGGAGTTGCAAAAATGGTTGACGAAAGAGTTGCATTTCTTTTTCCGGGTCAGGGGTCTCAATATGTAGGAATGGCTAAGGACTTATATGAGTCTTACCCGGAGGTAAAAAAACTTTATGATAAGGCTTCGGAGATCTTAGAATATGACTTAGCTAAGGTCTCGTTCGAGGGTCCGGAGGAGCTTTTAGTTCAAACTAAATATACTCAACCAGCTATCTTTGTGCACAGCGTTTCTTTGTGGCATCTTTTTGAAAAAGAAGGAATCAAACCTTCTTTCGTAGCAGGACACAGCTTGGGTGAATATTCAGCTGCTGTCTGTGCTGGGTTCTTCTCATTTGAAGATGGATTTCTTGCAGTAAAAAATCGGAGCCTTTTGATGCAAAAGGCATGTGGTAAAGAAAAAGGAGCTATGGCCGCAATCATCGGCTTATCCGCGGAGAAGATTTTAGAGATATGTAAACAAGCCTCAAATTATGGTATAGTCCAGCCAGCTAATTTCAACTCAGCTGACCAGGTAGCCATAACCGGAGAGCTTGCAGGTGTGGAAAAAGGGGTAGAGTTAGCAAAGGAATTCGGGGCTAAGAGGGTGATGATGCTTG
>Ga0114930_10000805_pt1 | contig 32171 bp, 23 predicted proteins | sample AnhtaG_FD_87300 | JGI IMG/M metagenome (GOLD analysis project Ga0114930, IMG submission 87300) | Deep subsurface microbial communities from Anholt, Denmark to uncover new lineages of life (NeLLi) - Anholt_01485 metaG | ecosystem: Environmental > Aquatic > Marine > Oceanic > Sediment | place... | reverse complement strand
TTAAGAAAGAACACTTCAAGTGGTCTTATCATAAAAGAGGCCACGAATACGGCGACATTAATAATCAGCAGCCACTTGACCACCGGCGTAATCCTGGGAAAGGCTATCCGCATATGCGGTGCATTGCCGTACTGAGACCGGAAACCTTCCTGTGTGTAATCTCTGTCGTAAAGGCCCATAATATTACCCGGGAATCATCACCTGCCATTGAGATTTACTGCTATTGGCCATTGGCCGTCTGTTATATAATATCGTCAAATTTGGTGAATGTTCAAGTGAAAAAGTAGAATGGACAAATTTGATTTTGTAACAATGCAGATGGAGGAGCTGAAAAAGGCGAATCTTTTTCGAGAACCTGTTTGTATTGATTCGGCCCAGCAGACAACAGTGCGAATCAACGGTGAGGAAAAGATTGTCTTTTGCAGTAACAATTATCTTAATCTGGCGAATCATCCGCAGGTCGTCCGGGCTGTAACGGAGGCAATCAAGAAATATGGTCACGGTGCGGGAGCATCTCGTCTTATCAGCGGCACGATGAGACCCCATATAGAATTGGAACAGGAGTTTGCCGGCCTTTTCCAAAAAGAGGCGGCGTTGATTTTTCCGTCGGGCTGGACGGCAAACGAGGCTCTGATTAGAACGATAGCCTCAAAGGGTGCCGTTCTACTGCTGGACAAATTGGACCACGCCTCGATCATAGACGCTGCGAAAAGCAGTGCTGCTGAGTTCCGGACATACCGAAGAGGCAGCTATGACAGACTTGAGAAATTTTTAGGCAGCAGAAAATACAGCCGGAAATTCATCGTTACGGAAAGCATTTTTTCGATGGACGGCGATGCGGCTGATTTAAGAGGGCTTGTCGAACTAAAAAATAAATACGACGCTTTTTTGATTGTCGATGAAGCTCACGCGTTGGGATGTTTGGGCAAGACGGGTGCGGGGTTAGCGGAAGAGCTGGGTGTGCTCGATGACGTAGATGTTGTGGTTGGCACAATGAGTAAAGCGCTTGGGTCGGCGGGTGGTGTGGTGGCAGCTAAAAAGAGTGTGGTGGATTTACTGATAAACAAAGCGCGAAGCTTCATATACACAACCGCGCCCACGGTAGCAAATTGTGCGGCGGCTCTTGCGGCGATTAAGATATTGAGAACTGAAGCGGGACGCAGAGAGAAACTGAAGCAAAACGCAGAATACCTTCGTGGGAAACTGAATGAGCTTGGGATAAATACGGGCGGAAGCACCAGCCATATTATCCCCGTTATCATCGGGGGCGAAAAAGACGCTCTGACGGTTTCAAAGAGACTGTACGAGATGGGCTTTTTCGTGCCGGCCATCAGGCCCCCTACTGTGGCGGCGGGCACGGCGAGATTGAGACTATCGGTTCAGAGCGAACACAACAAAAAACAAATGGATGGACTGTGTGAGGGACTTGAGAGATTGATTGAGCAAGGTCTTTTGGTTATTTCGAGGTAGTGAGCGCAATCTTGTCGGGCTTCATTTTTTGAAATATGAGCATCAGAGCCACGCCGAGAATGACCATGTAAATGCCCAGATTTTGAGAGATTGTGCCTGCCTTGTAAATTATCCAGCGACCGTGCTCAAAGGGATTGTCGTCACGGAGGAATTCTATGAGGAACCGTGTGATGCCGTAAAGTATGAACATGAGGGCGAATGCGCAGCCGGGTTTTGTGAAGAGTTTTTTGGTGTTTGGTGATTTGGGGGCATTTTGTGCACTTCGCCAGAAAAGGTAGAGGAGAAGGCATAAGAGAGCACCATTGGCTGATGAATACAACTGGGTGGGGTGGACGGGCAAAGAACGATATGGGCCGTTAGTGACTGCCTGTTTCTGTTGTTCGGTCAAAGTTTCGTAAGTTTTCAAGTACCTGTTTCCGTTATAAACCTCGAAGAACTCTGTGGGCAATTCCAAGTGGGGCTGGGGACGGTTCCTTTGGAAATCGGGATGTATCTGACTGAGGTAAGATGGTGAACCATAGGGGAAACGGACGGCCCAGGGCAGATTTGTTGGCTTGCCGAAGCAGCAGCCCCTGAGAAAGCAGCCGATTCTACCGAGGGAAAGTGCTAACAGCAGGCCGATAGCCAAGATGTCGAGGTAGCGGCGGATGGGTAGCTTGTGGCGCCAGAGGTAAAAGAAGATAACAGCAATGGCTAAAAGTACGCCGCCCAAAAGCTCAAGGCCGCCCTGCCAAATAGCAAAGACGGAAAGTGGGTGTTGGCGGAACTGGTCGAAATAGTGTATTACGAAAAAAAGACGGGCACCTACCACTCCGGCAATCAGGGAGTAAAGAGCGGCGTTAGTGATGAGCTGGGGGTCGGGGGTGATATCACGGCTGAGGTACCTTATGATAAAGACGGCCGAGAGAAAGCCGATCACCATCATCAGGCCATAGCTCCATACGGTCAAATGCAGGAAAGGTATCTTGAAAAGTTCAGGATGCATTGTAGAGATTTTCGATTTACGATTTACGATTTTTCAATGGTAAGCCAGCGAGCAAGAATTATTTCTATTCGTTATTGGCGTTCGCTATTCTTATGCGTTATCCTTTTTCACTTTGTTATTTTCGTCGAGAACGATAACCTTGGGTTTGAGCCTGGCGGCCTCGTCGTGGGTATAATAGCCGAAGCTAAAAACAATAATAATGTCTTTTGCCTTGACCAGTTGAGCGGCTGCACCAAGTATCACAATTTTGCCGGAATCAGCTTCGGCGGGGACAGCATAGGTTTCGAGCCTGCTGCCATTGGTCAGGTCGGCGATGAGAACAGATTCGTAGGGCAAGATGTCGGCTGCTTCCATAAGTTGAGAGTCAATGGCGATACTGCCGGGGTAGTGCAGCTTTGTGTCGGTGACCGTTGCACGATGTAACTTGCTTTTCAGTATTTTTACAAACATAGGTTCTGCTCGCTATATTCTATATTTCGGCGAAGGCGTAATTATACATTATTATTTGTTGACGTCCAGCAGAATGTTGTCGATTAATCGGGCGGGTCCGATTCTGACGGCGACGGCGGCGAGGATTTTTCCGCTGACGTGGTCGAGGCTTTGCAGGGTTTCGGCGTCGACGATGCTTATGTATTCTATCTCTATTGAGGGGGCCTGCTGCAATATTATGCGCATTTCAGTGACTATTTGTTGAGTGTCTGTGATGCCAGCTTCAATCGTCCGGCGGCATTGTTGAAGGGATTTGTAAATAGATGTTGCGTCCTTTGCCTGCTGTTCGGTGAGGTATTTGTTTCTGCTGCTGACGGCGAGTCCGTCGGGCTCGCGGACTGTGGGACAAACAATGATTTGCAAAGGCATATTCAAATCGGCGACCATTCGCTTGATGACGATGGCCTGCTGTGCGTCCTTCTGGCCGAAGAAGGCGACGTCGGGTTCGACGATATTAAATAACTTGGCGCAAATGGTGGTTACGCCTCGAAAGTGTTCCGGGCGGAATTGGCCGCAGAGCGGTTCGGTCAATTTCTCAACGCTTACCCAGGTAAGATTTTCAGAGCCGTACATTTGCTCTGTTGTGGGTGCAAAGACGATGTGGACACCGGCTTTTTTGCAGATTTCAAGGTCTGCGTCAAAGGGGCGTGGATATTTTTGGAAATCTTCGGCTGGGCCGAACTGTGTGGGATTGACGAAGATGCTGAGCACAACAAAGTCGGATTGTTTTACGGCGGCTTCGATTAGCGAGATGTGGGCGATATGAAGCGCCCCCATTGTCGGGACGAGGCCGATTGTTTTGCCGTGGCTGCGGGCGGCTTTTACCAGGCTTCTAATTGCTTCCACTGTTTCTAAGACTTCCATTTTACAACGCTTACTGTTGTGCATTTATGACAGTCATTGCGAGCCCCGACTTGTCGGGGCGCGGCAATCTCATCCGTTAGGTTTCAGATTGCTTCGTCGCTGCGCTCCTCGCAATGACGGAAGGAACGGAGACGTAATTTTTTATTTGATTTGCCAAGTGTTCCATATCAGCGTTTTGTGCACAGTCAAATTTCGACATTGAAATACGGATAACAGGGCACCGCTTCCAATCGGCGAAGAGCTTTTCGTAATCGGAGCTCAGTTCTTTTAGGAATTGGATGCCAATCACCTGCTCGTAGGGGCGGTTGCGTTTGTGGATGCGGTGGAGGCATTTCTCTGGCGAATCCTGGAGATATATCACGAGTACAGGTGCGGCCACTTTTCCATCGCACGGCTGATATGCGTTCCGGTATAAAGCGAGCTGCTGGGGATTGAGCAGGCGTTTGGCGTAGATAAGCTCTTTTTCGAAGATATAGTCGCTGATAATAATCTGTCCGGCCTTTAGCGCTTGAGGATTCAACTGCTCGATTCTGCTGGTCAGAAAATACAGTTGCGAATCCAATGCGAACTCTTTTTTGCCGGCATAGACGTCGGGCAAAAAGGGATTCTTATCGTAAGCTTCAAAGACGGGTTTACAGGCAAGGATGTCGGCCAGCTTTTTTGCTAAAGTGGTTTTTCCGACGCCGATTATACCTGCTACGCTGACAAGCTGGGGCAGGTCGGGGTCGAGCACAAAATCTTCGCCGTTGAGCCTGGCTGCCAATTCGTTCACAGATTCTTTCATCACGGGGTGGATTAGTTCTCCATTGAGCTGGCATAAGCCAGAAAGCACAAAGGAGCGCAGGTGCATTTGCGGATGCGGGACGGTCAAATCGGGACTGTTTATGATTTGGTCGCCGAAGAGCAAGAGGTCCAAATCGATGGTCCTTGGCGACCACTTTTCCTGCCTGAGCCTGCCGAGCGTGGTTTCAATGTCACGCAGCCTGGTGTGGAAATCTTCTGCGCTGAGGGTGGTTTTTATCCGGGCCACCGCGTTTAAATAGTTCGGCTGATTGGCTTTGGCCAGCGGACCGGTCTCAATAATGTCAGTTACGCGGGCAACTTCAACGTCCTCAGTTTCAGCGAGCATTTTGATGGCGCCTCTTATCGAGGTCTCTCTATCGCCCAAATTACTGCCCAGCCCGATATATGCTGTAATCGGCTTTTGCATTTGGTATTTTGTCTCTTGCTTTTATCTTTCGACGGCGGCAAATCGCTCCAGAGCTTCTTTGACGTTTGCGGGTGTGGCGAAGGCTGTGAGTCGCAAGTAGCCTTGTCCGGCTGGTCCGAATCCGGAGCCTGGTGTGCCGATGACATTGGCCTTTGTGAGGAGGCGGTCAAAGAAGTCCCAGGAGCTGAGGCCATTGGGCGTTTTCATCCAGATGTAGGGAGCATTTATTCCGCCGTAGGCCTGGTAGCCGAGCTTTGTGAGCGATTCTCGAATTAAGTTAGCGTTGTTCATATAGATGTCAATAATCCGGCGGCATTGTTTTTTGCCTTGCTTAGAATAAACGGCGGCGGCGGCGGCCTGGGTGATGTAGGATACGCCGTTGAACTTGGTGCAGTGGCGTCTGCTCCACAAGGGATTAAGCTCAACCGCCCTGCCGTCTTTGGTATGGGCCTTCAGTTGTTTGGGCACGACGGTGAAGGCGCACCTGACGCCAGTGAAGCCGGCGGTTTTAGAGAAACTTCTAAACTCGATGGCTACATCTTTTGCGCCGTCAATTTCATAAATTGAATGCGGGATATCAGGGTCGGAGATGAAGGCCTCGTAGGCTGCGTCGAAAAGGATAATTGCCTTATTCCTGCGTGCGTAGTCCACCCATTGCTTGAGCTGCTCGGCGGTGGCCACGGCACCCGTCGGATTGTTGGGGAAACATAGATAAATCAAATCCACGTGCTTATCGGGAATATCAGGGACGAAATTATTCTCAGCGGTACAGGGCATATAGATTATTCTATCATACTGGCCTTTTTCGTTAGCTGAGCCGGTTCGGCCGGCGATGACGTTGGTATCGACGTACACGGGGTACACCGGGTCGGTCACGGCCACGACATTGTCCGTGCCGAATATTTCCTGTATGTTGGCGGTGTCGCACTTGGCGCCGTCGCTGACGAAAATCTCATCGATATCAATTTTTACGCCGCGGGTTTTGAAGTCGTTTTCGCTTATGGCATTTCTTAGAAACTCATATCCGATATGGTTGTCATCATAGCCACGGAAGGTTTCCTCTTTCGACATTTCGTCCACAGCTTTGTGCATGGCCTCGATGACCGCCGGAGCGAGCGGCTGGGTCACGTCTCCGATGCCCAGACTGATTATCTTAGCGTCAGGGTTTTGAGCCTCAAAGAAACGAATGCGTCTGCCGATTTCGGAAAACAAGTAGCCCGCCTGGAGTTTCAGGAAGTTGTCATTGATTGTTGTCATCTGTTCCTTTCTGTATTTCGAAGAATCGTTGTTTTACTGCCTGGTTTTGGCTGGGATCTGTCGTTTGCGAACCAACCAAGGCCGTCATTGTATTGACTTGTCTGTGGTGCGTCAAGGCCGTTGGAGACAAGCGGCCGGGCGGTTTTTCATTGCACAATTGCATCCGTTCTGGTATAATGCACCAGTCTGGGGGGGAGAAAGGAGCAGGTCTCAAAATGAGCGGACAGAAATGGCGGCACGTAATCAAGGCGGCTCTACTGCTGCCGGCTGTGGTTCTGCTCACGACAGCCACCTCAGCCGCCAAATACAGCGGCGGCACCGGCGAGCCGAATAATCCCTACAGAATAGCCACCCCAAACGACTTAAACGACATCGCCAACCACGTTGAGGATTACAACAAATGGTTTATCCTCATCAATGATATCAATATGGCAGGTTTTGTTTATACAACCGCCCTGATTGCTGCGGATACAAGCACCAGCTCAGGGTTCCAAGGTACGCGTTTCACAGGCGTCTTTGATGGTAATCATTGCAATATTAGCAATCTTACGATAGATACCGCAGGAGCAGGTAATGATTATCTTGGCCTATTTGGCCGAATTGATCAGCCCGCCCAGGTAGAAGATCTTTATATTGAAGATTTAAGTATTATCGGAGGTCTTGGTTCTTATTATCTTGGCGGCCTCTGCGGATCAAATGGGGATGGCTTGGTTTCTTGGAGCATTACGAGTGGTGGCACGGTCCGCAACTGCTATGTCACCGGCTCTGTTTCAGGCGGGGATTATTCTGAATCTGTAGGCGGGCTCGGTGGAAGAAACTACGGCACGATAAGCAACTGCTGCGCCACCGCCGGCGTTTCCGCCGGGAGTAGTCCATGGAACCTGGGCGGGCTGGTGGGATTCAATTGGTCTGGCAGTATCACCAACTGCTACGCGACCGGGCAAGTTTCGAGCGGGAGTGGTTCATTGTGCCTGGGCGGCCTGGTGGGAACAAACGATGAGGGTAGTATCTCGGAGTGCTACGCCACCGGAACCATTTGTGGATACTATAAGGTGGGTGGCCTGGTGGCGGTTAATCGGTTCGGCAGCATCTCAAAATCCTGGGCTAGTGGGAGTGTTTCTGGAGATGATGAAGTCGGGGGACTGGTGGGATGCAGCAAAGGCAGTCTTGTAAACTGCTACGCTACGGGCTGCGTCTCTGGGCAGAATGATGTCGGGGGGCTGGCGGGACTTGTTATTGGCGGTAGCATCTTAAACTGCTTGGGTACAGGCGGTGTTATAGCAACAGGCGATAACGTGGGGGGGTTGATTGGACATAATAATTCAGGCACCATCTCAAACTGCTACGCTGTAGGAACAGTTTCGGGAAGTACGCTAATCGGAGGGCTGGTCGGATGTGACAGCACTGGTTCGTACAAAAGTTCTTTCTGGGATACCGACATTAACCCAGACGTGAACGGAATTGGGAACGGAAAGGACCCTAATGTAATCGGTAAAACCACGGGCGAGATGCAGACGAAGAGTACTTTTACCGATGCCGGCTGGGACTTTGTGGGGGAGAGGGCTAATGGGACTAACGAGGTGTGGAAGATGCCCGCAGGTGATGGTTATCCTGTCCAAAGCAGGTTTAATGGTTACGTGCCCCCGGAACTGCCAGGCGAGGGCACCTTGGATCAACCATACCTGATCAGCGACGCCAACGGGCTGGGTGCGATATATCATTGCGAGAGCAGCGCCTGTTACCGTTTGGTGGCCGATATCAACCTTTGGGGTATAACCTGGTCGGCGGCGCCTATACCGGTATTTTTTGGTCTTCTGGATGGTGCCGGTCATACTATAAATAATCTTCACATTGAGGGTGCAGGTTTTCTGGGCCTGATTGGCACTGCTTGGGCAGGTGCCGAGATTAAGAATCTGATTATTGTTAACGCAGATGTTGACGCTGGCAAAGGCTATGATGTTGGGGGAATGGTCGGCTTCAGCAAATCCAGCAACATCTCAAACTGTTATTCTACTGGAAGCATTTCTGGAGGGAGTGGTGTGGGCGGTCTTGCAGGAGGCATCTTTTGGGGAAGGGTCTCACGCTGTTGCGCCAGCGGGAGCGTTTCCGGCGACGATTATGTTGGCGGCTTGGTGGGATCGAGCGATGGGAACATCTCTAACTGCTACGCTGCATCGTCGGTTACTGCCAGAGAGGATGCTGTCGGTGGTCTGGTGGGATACAATTACCAAACCATCTTGAATTGTTACGCCAACGGTAGTGTTTCTGCAGACGGCAATGTCGGCGGACTGGTAGGATACGATCAGGGTGGTTATTACACCAAATGTTTTTGGGATAGCGATGTCAATCCCGACGTTAACGGCATTGGAAATACAACAGATCCGAATGTAATAGGCAAGTCAACTGCTGAGATGCAGACAGAAAGCACGTATACCAATGCAGGCTGGGACTTTGTCGGTGAGGTTTGCAACGGGAGGGAAGATATCTGGCGGATGTGCTGGGACGGCGGATGGTATGCGAGACTGGCGTGGCAGTTTTATGAGTGGGGTGATTTCGTATGTCCCGACCGGGTTGATTTGAAAGACTTTTCTTATGTTGCCGCCCGCTTTGGTCGCATCGCCTGTGCCGAGAGTAATAACTGCGACGGGGCCGACCTGGATTACTCAGGTATAGTCGACCGTACCGACGTAAAGATTTTGACGGACCTGTGGTTAAAGGGAAGGCCCGCACCTGGTGAGCTTGCTGTGCCGCCCGGTGCAGATTTCGCCGACTATGCGAAGCTAACAAGCCGCTGGCTGCATCAACAATGCTGGCTGACCCATAACTGCCACGCCGCCGACCTTGACTTCTCCGGCGCCGTGGATTGGAAGGATTTGAAGATCTTCTGCGAGCACTGGCTGGAAGGGACTGAGTAGTAACGCCATACGTGAGAATGTATGGATTAGAGCATTCTTAGCGGGCAGATTCTCAGGCGGCACACCATTCTCGGTGATTCCTGCTTTATTTTCATAGAGTTTGCGATATACTGGTCAAACAGATCAAAAACCATATAAGGAGAGCGCACATGAAAAATTGGACGAGAAGGGAATTTCTAAAGACGATGGGGTTAGCAGCGGCTTCAGGGGGAGGATTTTCGCTATTGGTGAACTGCTCAGATGTCAACGGCAAAGTCACGATAAAGGCAAGAATACCCAACATTTTGTTCCTGTTTAGCGATGACCAGCGTTTCGATACGATTCGGGCGCTGGGGAATGAAGAGATTATCACGCCGAATATGGATGAGTTAGTGCGGGGCGGGACGACTTTCACGAATGCGTACATTATGGGGTCGATGAGCGGTGCGGTTTGTATGCCGAGCCGGGCGATGCTGCTTTCAGGGAAACATTTATTCAGCCTTACGGATAGTGGTAAGACAATACCGCCGGAGCACGTGATGCTGCCGGAGGTGCTGCGTGAGGCGGGATATGTAACGTTTGGGACGGGCAAGTGGCATAATGAGAGGGAGCCGTTTGCGCGGTGTTTCACGGCGGGGGGAAATATTTTCTTCGGGGGGATGAGCGACCACTATAGAGTCCCGGTCAATGACTTTGATGCGACCGGCAAATACCCCAAAGAAAACAGACGTCGGCAGGAGGGAAAACATTCGAGTGAGCTGTTCAGCGATGCGGCTGTTGAGTTTTTGCGTGGCTATAAGAAGGATAAGCCGTTTTTCGTGTATGTATCGTACACGGCGCCGCACGACCCGCGGACGGCACCGAAGAAATATCACGATATGTACGATCCGGCGAAGATACCGCTGCCGAAGAGTTTTATGCCGGAGCATCCGTTCGATAACGGGCAGATGCAGATTCGGGACGAAAAGTTAGCGGCGTGGCCGAGGACGGCGGAGGAGATTCGGCGCCATATTGCGGACTACTACGCGATGATAACTCACGTTGATGCTCAGATTGGTCGGGTGCTGGAGGCACTGAAGGAGACGGGTCAAGCTGAAAACACAATCATCGTTTTTAGCGGAGACAACGGGTTGGCGGTGGGCCGGCACGGGCTGCTGGGCAAGCAGAATCTGTATGAGCACAGCGTGCACGTGCCTTTGATTATGTGTGGGCCGGGTATTGCCAAAGGGGAGCAGCGCGACGGTTTGTGCTATGTGCATGATATTTATCCGACGTTGTGTGAGCTGGTAGGGGCGCGGGTACCGGCGTCGGTGGAGAGCAGGAGCCTTGTGCCATTGATGAAGCGCCGGGAAAAGGTACGGGACACGCTGTTTTTTGCCTATAAGGATATTCAGCGGGGTGTCCGCGACAAGCGGTACAAACTCATCGAGTACTCTGTGAAGGGCAGGCGCCACACACAGCTTTTTGACCTGCAAACCGATCCCTGGGAACTCAGTAATCTGCCGGCAAGTGCGAAGTATGCCGAGGACCTGGACCGCCTGCGCAGGGAATTGGTGCGATGGCGGGACGAGCTGGGTGACAAAAGCCCCTTCTGGGAAGGATATCAGACTTAGCCGGGATAAATTCCGGTCAAACCGGAGTGGCAAGTTGACACAGCAGCGACAACAAAGCGGGCAGGATACCGGGGGGTTGCAGTTGTTCTTGGCGTTTGCCCGTGGAATAGCCTTTTTTATTGGGGGTTTTTCATTACTGAACATCCTGGGCCAGATGCGTTTTCCGGGCTTTGACGCTAATCACTGGTGGATCGATTTTCGCCCCGTCCCCGCGGCGGCGGCGCGCTTATTCCTGATGGCGGCCTCGGTTTTTCTGATCGCGTATTCGTGTAATCCGCGAATGTCACGGTGGCGTCGAGGCTTCACCCTGGGACTGGTCGGCGCCCTGCTGATTAACACCGTACGCAATACAGCTCATTTCTACCTGTTACTGGCGCGTGGAAGGATTACAGCGGGTTGTCCCGTGGCGTTTTCGCTACTTGTGGGTATGGGGCTTGTTGTTGTTCTGCTTGGCGTTTTGGCGGCAAGAGCAAAGCCGGATATCAAAACAAGGCTGTCGGCGAAAGTCGTTTTCGCAATTACGATAATCGTTTGTCTGGTGGGATTTCCTTTGGGGCAGATGTTTTGCTTCGGCAAGACGGATTATCGTCGGGAGGCGGAGGCCATCGTGGTATTCGGGGCACGGGTGTACACGGACGGGCGATGTTCCGACGCTTTAGCTGACCGGGTGCGGACAGGGTGCCGGCTGTACCAGAGTGGATTGGCGAAATTGCTGATTTTTTCGGGTGGACCGGGGGACGGCGAGGCTCACGAGACCGAAGCGATGCGGAGGATGGCTATCAAGCTGGGGGTGCCGGAGGAGGCGATAGTGATGGACAGGGAGGGTGTGAGCACGCGGGCGACGGTTAGGAATACGTGTGAGATGTTTGAGCGTATGGGTATGGGACGTGTGCTTGCGGTCAGCCACTTCTATCACCTGCCGCGGATTAAGATGTCGTATCAGCGGCGGGGGCGGGAGGTTTTGACGGTGCCTGCAAGGGAAAGCTATGTTTTGACGGAGATGCCGAAGTATATTCTTCGAGAGGTGGCGGCGTTGTGGGTGTATTATCTGCGGCCGTTGGTGCCGTGAAAGGACTATTTTTCGCTGAGCCAGCTGGGGCCGTAGGTTATGTCGACTTTCAGGGGGACGTCGAGTTTGATGGCGTTGGTCATTTCCTGAGCAATCCACTGGGCGTGCAGTTCGGCCTGGTCGGCGGGCAGCTCGAAAACCAGCTCATCGTGGACCTGCAGAATCAGTTTGACGGGGAGATTTTCGGTTTCGATTTTTCGGTGGATGTTTATCATAGCAACTTTTATCAGGTCGGCGGCGGAGCCCTGGACGACGGTGTTGACTGCGAGGCGCTCGGCCTGGGCGCGTTTGCTGGCGCTTTTGGTGTTTAGGTTGGGGATATTTCGCCGGCGGTGGAGGATGGTTTCGGCGTAGCCGGTTTGTTTGGCAGCGGCGATACAGGAGTCCATAAATTTTCGGATTGAACTATAACGGGCGAAATAATCGTCGATGAACTTTTTAGCCTCGGCCTGGCTTATCGCGATGGAGCGAGAGAGTCCGAATGGGCCCTGGCCGTAAATGATGCCGAAGTTGACGGCTTTGCAGTTTGAACGCATCTGGCTGGTTACCTGTTCAATGGGGACGTTATATATTTGCGAGGCGACAAAGCGGTGGATGTCCCGGTCGGCGGCGAAGGCGGTCATCAGGGCCTGGTCTTTTGAGAAATGTGCCAACAAGCGCAATTCTATCTGGGAATAGTCTGCGCTGAGGATGTGGTCGGCTTTGTTTTGGGGGACAAAGGCTGCGCGGATTTTCCTGCCGAGTTCGGTGCGGATGGGAATGTTTTGCAGGTTGGGGTCGCTGGAGCTTAGTCGGCCGGTTGCGGTGACGGTCTGATTGAAGGATGTGTGGACCCGGTCGGTGCGTGGATTTATGAGGGAGCCGAGCTTGTCGACGTAGGTGTTTTTGAGCTTGCTCAGGGTGCGGTATTGCAGAATCAGGTCGATAATTGGGTGCCGACCGGCGAGCTGTTCGAGGACGGCTGCGTCGGTGCTTCGGCCTGTCTTTCCGATGCGGATGGATTTCAGGTTTAGTCTATCGAAAAGGATTTGCGCAAGCTGTTTTGGTGAATCGATATTGAAGACCGAGCCGGCGTGTTCGTAAATCCGGTCGGTAACGGTGTTGAGTGTCTCGGTAATTTCGCCGGACATTTCCTTGAGCAGCGTGGTGTTTAGCGAGACGCCGTTGTATTCCATAGCTGCGAGGACTGAGATGAGAGGCATTTCCAGCTCCTGGAACAATTTTTTCAGGGGGGGTTGGTTTTCGAGGCGGTCTTTGAGGTAGTTGTAAAGCTGAAAGGTTATGTCGGCGTCTTCGGCGGCGTATTCGCAGGCGGCGGTGGTGTCAACCATATCGAATGTGAGCTGGTTTTTGCCTTTGCCGATGAGGGCGGAGATGGGGACGCACTGATAGTTTAGAAAATCGAGTGCCATTTTGTCCATCGAATGGCTGCGCTGCGGGTCGAGACAATACGAGGCGACCATGGTGTCGAAGTAAATTCCATTTACGGGCATCCGGGCGTTTTGCAACAGGAGCAGGTCGTATTTTATGTTCTGGCCGATTTTTTTTACGTTTTCGTCGGCGAGTACTGGTGCAAGTTTAGTGCGGAGTGTGGCTATGTTGAGATGCTTCGTACCGAGCGGTGCCTTTACGGGAAGATAAAACGCTTTATGCGGCTGCCAGGAAAAACTTATGCCGACGAGGTCTGCTCTCATAGGGTTGGTTGAAGTAGTCTCGGTATCGAGGGCGAAGAGCTTCTGCTTCCTGAGGTCGGTCAGGAATTTTTCGAGTTTCTCAGGGGTGTCTATGAGCCGGTAATCATGGGCGACGGTTTTTGCTGAATCAGGCTTTGCGAAATCCTGCCGGGGAGGTTTTGCCGGCGAAGACGACTGGGGAGCGGAGGGGCTATCCAAGCCCAGTTGTGTCAGCAGGCGATTGAAGCCGAGTTCGGTGAAGATTTGAGTAAGCTTGCCTTCGTCGAATTTTTTTACGGCCAAGGCATCGTAGTCGATTTCTATGGGGGTTGAGCAGTCTATGGTTACAAGTGTTTTGCTTAGGTAAGCCTGTTCTCTTGAGTTTCGCAGGTTATCGCCTCGCTTGCCCTTTATTTCGTCGGCGTGGTCGTAGAGATTGTCCAGTGAGCCATACTGTTTTACCCATTGCAGAGCTATAACCCGGCCTACGAGGGGGACGCCGGGCACGTTGTCGGAGGTGTCACCCTGGAGGGCAAGAAGATGGACAACCTGGTCGGGCGATATTCCCATTTCGGTGAGGATTGTATCGGTGTTTGTGAGCCTGCCTGTTTTCATATCGTAGATGCAGGTGTGGTCATCGAGCAGCTGGAGCATATCCTTGTCTTTTGCGCAGATGTATGTATCGATACCTTTGGCACCGGCATTTCGGACGAGGGTGCCGATTATGTCGTCGGCTTCGAAACCGTCGACACGGAGTACGGGTATATTCATTGCGTCGAGGATCTGCTCGATTCGATTTATCTGGACAGGCATATCGTCGGGCATTGGGGGACGATTGGCTTTGTACCGGGGATAGATTTTGGTTCTGAAGGTTGGGGTAATGCTATCCATTGCGACGGTGAGCAGGTCGGGTTTTTGACGCTGGATGAGGCCTAAGAGGGCTGTTGTGAAGATGTAGGTGGCCTTGGTGGGCTCGCCGGCGGGGCTGGTGAGACGGCTGCGCATTGGGGCAAAGTAGGCGGCGTAAATGTGCGCGTGTCCGTCAATTATGTAGAGTTTCTTTGCCATCGACGACAACTCTATTTGTTGGGGGTTGTGCTGTCAAGGCAATATCGGCAGAGGTTTAACGAGAGTGAGGACTGATGCGGCAAGTGCAGTTTTTCGATGGAGGGCGTTGATGATTCTGCGTGAGATGTGTCGGACGCTTTCGGAGCGGACGCATTTGTCGTCCAGCATTATCAAGGCTTATTATTTGGGTCATTAGGCTTGCGTGATTTGTTGCGTTGTTTCAGTGCTATTGTCAAATAGTTGAGTGCCTGTGGGTCATTGGGTTCAATTTGCAGCGCCTCAGTGAAACTATCGACAGCTTCATCAAACCTTCCCTGCTTGAAGAATAATACACCGATATTCATAAGCGCTTTTGAAGACCGCGGATTGATTCGCAGGGCCTCAGTAAAATGGATGAGTGCGTCGTCGGGCCTGCCGCGCTCGGCAAGTGCGGCTCCGAGGTTGATGCGTACGTCGAGACGGTCCGGTTTGAGTAGTGCCGCCCTGGCAAAGTGCAAGATGGCCCGGTCGGGTTTTCCCTGTCGGACAAGGGCGAGGCCCAAATTGTTTTGGGCGTAGGAATTGTTAGGCTCGATCTGCAGCGATTTGTTATATTGCTCAATCGCTTCGTCGAGATTACCCTGGCGGTCAAGGACCCTGGCAAGACGGTGGTGAGCCCACCAGTTGTTTGGAACCACCTCTGTCGCGTGCTTATAGACAGTTATATCGTTGCGCCAATGTGCGACCTGAAACCACGCTACGATGCCAAGGGCCGAAAGCACGGCTGCTGCGGAAAAAGAAAGGATAGCTTTGTGGTAACGGAACCGACTGAGAAGATCGGGGATGCCCCAGGCGATAATTATGAACAGGCCGGTAAGCGGGATGTAGGTGTATCGGTCGGCTAAAGCCTGATTTCCGACCTGGACGAGTCCGATGACGGGGATTAGAGTGCCCACATACCAGAACCAGCCGACCGCAAGATAGGGGCGCCGGCGCATCTTGTATATTACGGCGGCAGTAATGCATACGAGCAACGAGGCGGCGGCTGCGACCTGCCAGGCGGGCAGTTTGTCAGCGGGATGGGGATATAAGATTGCGAGGTGGGCGGGCCAAAGCATCTTTCCAATATATACGATGTAGGCTACGAGGGCATTTCCAAGGCGACAAAGCAGCGGGTACTCTATGACAGATTTCATAACTATGGTGCCCTGCTGAACAAGGAAAACTACCACAGCGGCAACTGCGGATAAAACAAAGAGAGGGAGTTTTTCCAAAAGACACCGGCGAATGGAAATAGAAACGGTGGTCGGTGTGGAATCGGAAAGAGACTGCGCTTGGAATGTGAGGCGCTTTAGAGGCCAGTAATCCAGAAGTAACAGGACAAACGGCAGCGTAACCAGCATCTGCTTTGCCAAGAGGCCCAAGACGAAAAACAGCACTATCAGTATGTATCTTGCAAAGACGGGACGCTCGACATAACGGACGTAAGCCCAAGTTGTGAGTATCCAAAACAAGGTACTGAGGACGTCCTTTCGCTCGGAGGCCCAGGCAACGGATTCGACGTGAAGGGGATGGAGGGCGAATGCTGCGGCCACGAAGGCACTGGCCCACAGGTTTCGCGTCATACGTTTGAGGACCAGAAACAGCAGTATGGCATTGGCTGCATGGAATAGTACATTAGTAAGATGGTGACGGCCTGAATCCAGCTGGTAAAACTGGCAATCCAACATGTGTGATATCGACGTCAGCGGGTGCCAATTGAAGGCGTGTGTTGCGGTGAACGCCCAGACAAACCCCTGGCGTGTCAAACCATCCCTGACGCGGTCATTCCTGGATATGTATTCGTCATCGTCGAAGTCGATAAACTCATGATGACGGACCTGGCAGTAGACGGCAAGCGTGCTGAATATCAAAGCCAAACAAACGCCAAGAATAAAATATTTGTTTGATGGTTTATCCATTTATTCAGAGAACAACTTTAATTTATCATAGTCTGGATTGTCAAGGCAATAAGCGGAAGGCTGTTTTCCAATGCGGACTTAAGGTTTCCGGGTGCAAAAGTTTTGCTGCCTTGCAGCAAGAATTAATAACCGTTTAATTCTCTGGACGGGCAGGTGATTTTGGCTTGCTGCGTTGCAGAAGCGTTTTCTTTATGAGGTTGCGTGCTCTTGCAAAGTCGGGATTTATTCGCAGGGCCTCGTTGTAATGTTTGATGGCTTCATCGAATTTTTTCCGGCTGGCATACACGATACCAAGATTGACATAAGCCTCCGCCAAGTCCGGCTGGATTCGCAGGGCCTCGGTAAAGTGCATGATTGCTCCATCGTGGCTGGCTTTCTGGAAAAGTGCGACGCCAAGATTGAGGTGTGTCATAGCGTGGTTTGGGTCGATTTGCAGGGCCTTGGTGAAGTGCGTGATGGCCTTATCGCGTTTGCGCTGACGGAGAAATGCGACACCGAGATTGGAGTAGGCCATACGGTTGTTGTGTGTTACCTTAATTGCATGTTCAAAAACGCTTATGCTGTTGCGCCAATGGCGCAAATGGATGCGGGTACATATCGACAAAGCCAGGAGCAGCGCGACTGCCGATGTGCCGAGTACGATTTTTCGGTGTTGATATTTCGCTAACAGATGTGGAAAGCCCCAAGCGGCGATGATGAATAATCCTACAAGCGGTATGTAGGTGTAGCGGTCGGCGAAGGCCTGGTTTCCGACTTGAACCAGGCCAATAACCGGGACAAGAGTGCCGAGGTACCACAGCCAGCCCACCAGAAGGTATCTGTGGCTTCGGGCCAGGCGAATTGCGCAAGCGGAGATGGCCAGCAGCGACAGGGCTGCCAATACGGCGTGCGAGATTGAGACGCTTTCGGCGGGGTGCGGATAGAATATTGCCAGGCGGCTGGGCCAAATCATTTTTCCAATGTATGTCAGGTAAGAAATAAGAGCGTTTGCGAGGCGGACAGTCCAGGGGAAGGTCTCGGCAGTTTTTATCGCTCCTGATTTTTGCTGGACGATAAAGGTGATTATGCTGGAGGACAGCACAAGGATGAATAATGGGATTTTCTCAATAAGCAAGTGGAAGAGGGGTGGACTCTGCGATTTGGAGCCGGGCAATGCTTTGCCGGCGTTTTGGTGTTTGCACTGAAGGCGGCCCAAAGGCCAATAGTCCAGCAGCAGCAGTACAAATGGTAAAGTTACGAGCATGGGCTTGGCCATAAGGCCCAGCGCAAGGGCCAGGAGGGTTAACAGATACGAAGTTATGCGTGGATGTTCGACATAGCGCAGATATGCGGCCATCGTCAGTATCCAAAATAACGTGCTTAGAACGTCCTTGCGTTCGGCTATCCAGGCGACGGACTGGACGTGAAGCGGATGCAGTGCGAAAGCGGCTGCAACGAAAGCACTTTGCCAAAGCGCGTGGGTCATTCGCTTGAGAACGGCAAAGAGTAATAATGTATTTATCACGTGCAGGAGCAGATTAGTCAAATGGTGCCAGCGTGGATTGGTGCCGAATAACTGACAGTCCAACATATGTGACAGCCAGGTCAATGGATGCCAATTACCGGCGTGAGATGTAGTAAAAGCCCAGGTGACACTGTCGCGGGTAAGTCCAGCTTTGACATGGGGGTTTGCGGTAACATACTGTGGGTCATCGTAATTGATAAAGGCGTAGCTGCGTACCTGCCAAAAGACCGCGAAGCCGGCGAATGCCAAGGCCAGATAAGGGCAAAGAGTCAAATATTTGTTCGATGCTTTATCCATGGGCTCTACGGTGGGTTCTTGAGCAGTTGCTGGAGGGCACGGCGGGCACCTTTGTGATTAGGGTTGATTTCGAGTACCTTGCGATGCCGGTTGACAGCTTCGTCTGTTTTTCCCAGCCTGGCTAAAAGAACGGCCATATTGTAATGTGCATCAACCATATTCGGGTTGTACCGGACGGCCCTGGAGTAGTGAGCAAGTGCCTGTTCGAGTTTGCCCTGCAAAAAGAGGGCATTTCCAAGATTATTGTGCGCCGAAGCATAATCAGGCACAAGCTGCAGGGCCTTAGTGTAACAGGTGACGGCCTCATCAAGCTTGCGCTGTGCGGCGAGGACATTTGCTTTATTGTAGAGCTGGACTGCGGCATCGAGTTTTTCGCGTCTTGCCAGGAGGTTTTTGAGGCCGTTGTGTGCAGCTTTATCTTTCGGCCTTAACTTCAGTGCGTGGCGGTAGTGTTCGATCGCCTGGTCGATATCACCCTGGCGGGTCAGAAGGACGGCCAGATTCTTATGTATGGTGGGCTGATCGGGCTTGATTTTCAGGGCTTCGCTCCAGTGTTTGATGGCTTCGTCGATGTTGCCCTGCCGGGCGAGCAGTACTCCGAGGTTGTAGTGCAAGATGTCATTGTTGGCGGTGACGGCCACGGTGTGTTTATAGAGGGCTATGCTATTTTTCCAGCGTGGTAATTGCAGCCAGGTGAGTATCGTCAAGGCTGAAAGTATTATCACAGCGGCTGCTGCAAGCAGAGTGTTTCGGTATTTTCGTTTGCCCATAAGCTCGGCTGGCCCCCAGGCGATGATGATAAAGAGGCCTATGAGGGGGACGTATGTGTATCGGTCGGCCATTTGCTGGAGGCCGACCTGCACGAGGCCAATCACGGGGACAAGTGTTCCGAGATACCACAGCCAACCTACGGCAAGCCATCGGCGTGTGCGAAAAGAGCGAATTACAACAATAGTGATGGACAGCAGGAGCAAACCGGCAGCGAATACCTGCCACAGTGGAAGGTCAGTTGCCGGGTGTGGATAAAGGATGCCCAGATGTGTGGGCCAAAACATTTTTGTGATGTACTTTGCATAAGCGACCAGTGAGTTTCCAAAACGATAGGCCAACGGTATTTGGGCTGTGCTTTTTACGAGTGCGACTTTGGATTGAACCAGAAGAACGGTGATACTTGCGAGGGCCGAGAGAGCTAAAAGCGGGAGTTTTTCGAGGAAGCAGCGAGAGAAAGAAGCTGTGGCAAAGGTGGACTTCTGATGGGTGGGGTTTTGCGAGGGGAGTGTGAAGCGCTGCAGGGGCCAATAGTCCAGTAGAAGCAGGACAAACGGCAGCGTAACCAGCATCTGTTTGGCCATTAGTCCAAGAGCAAGGGCAAGCATAATCGGCAAATAAGCTATGAATCGGGGACGCTCGGCGTAGCGGATGTAGAGCCACATAGTGAGTATCCAGAAGAAGGTACTGAGAACATCTTTGCGCTCCGAGACCCAGGCGACCGATTCGGCGTGCAGCGGATGGAGCGCGAATAGCGCTGCGACAAAAGCACTGCGCCACAGACAGCCGGTCATACGGTTGAGTACGAGAAACAAAAGCAAGGTGTTTGCTATGTGAAAGAGCACGTTTGTGAAGTGATGGCCGGCAGGGTTCAGGCCAAAAAGCCGGCAATCCAACATATGTGATATCGAGGTCAGCGGATGCCAATTGTAGGCGTGGGTGGTTGTGAAGGCCCATTTTACGCCCTGCCAAGTCAAGCCGGCCTGGACGTTGTCATTGGCAGTAACGTAGAGGTCGTCGTCAAAAGCAATGAAATCGTGGGTGTGGACCTGCCAGTAAACGGCAAGGGTGGTCAATGCCAAAGCCAAGTAAATGCAAACTGCCCAATATTTGCCTGATGTTCTATGCATCTATTCAGGTGGGCTACCCAAAGGCGGTACTCGGCGTCCTGGTGCCCAGGAAGCAAATTTTAATTTGGTCAGATTCATTTTCAGTGGGAGTTTAACGGCAGATTATAGCGATGACAAAGATTTTCTTAACCGGGGCTTGACATTGGCCGAGTATTTTGTGAAGATAGTTAAGTGTTATTGTTTTTATGGTGGCTTGGTTTTATGTACAGGGCAGAAAGAGAAATCCAAATCAGTGCACTAAATAGTTGCCGGCGGATAGTGTCTGGTCGTGCAGCAGCCGATGTGATCGACATTATTATAATTATAGAGGAGAAGATGAAGCTGCTCTGAAAAAGCCATGTTTTGATTGTTAGAGGCCTTTCAGAGCGGCGAATTCTGAAAGGCCTTTTTTTTGGGTTTCAAAGTTGGAAAGAAAGAATGATGTGCGGTGAAGAAGTCAGATTGATAGAGCCATGTTTTGAACTTGAGGCGGAATTTATGGCCATGGTTGAGGAGTCCGTGGCAGCGGGTGAGCATCGGATATGGCAGTATGAGCAGGCGATTGAGAATTTTCGCAAATATGTTCAGGACCGTCTGGACTGGAAAGAAGGTAAAGGGCTGCCTGATGGTTGGGTGCCGGCGTCGACATTTTGGCTCATCCGCAGCGACGATGTAATTTTAGGAACGAGTTCATTAAGGCATGAATTGACCGAGCATCTGTGGAAGATCGGCGGACATATCGGTTATAACATTCGGCCCAGTGAAAGGCGGAAAGGTTACGGTACAGCAATCCTGGCGCTTACCCTTGAGAAGGCAACGGAGCTGGGGCTGAAGCGAGTGCTGGTGACCTGTGATAATAATACAGCATCTGCCAAAATTATAGAGAGGAACGGTGGGAGATTGGAAGACAAATATTGCGATGATGAATTGAAACAAGCCAAACGACGGTATTGGATAGATTTGAAAGGAAGAGAATGAGCAATATATTTGCTAAAGAGTTCGTGCTCAAAGACGGCAAAAAGATCGTTGTGCGTGGAGCAGCGGTTGAGGACAGCGAAGCCTTGCTGCGGTGCGGGCAAATGATATTCAAAGACGACAAGTACTTTCTGACAACCAAGGCCGAAGCGAAAGACTGGTGGAGTATCGAAAAGACCACAGAAAGAATCAAACGATATATTGATCAGAGAGGGAAAGTGCTGCTTGTTGCTGAGGTCGATGGGATGATTGTCGGTCAAATTGAGGTTGAGTGCGGGGTAAAACGCAGGACTCGACATGTGGGTCAAATTGGGATGACCGTTCTTGCGGAGTATCGTGGAATTGGAGCGGGGACGGCTTTGATGGAGAGCATTATCGCCTGGGCTAAAGAAGATGGGATAATAGAGAAGCTTGCGTTGAGTGTCTTTGCCACGAATAAAGGGGCGATCTGACTCTATGAAAAGATGGGTTTTGAGGAAGAAGGACGCGAGATTCGGAAAATCAGACTTGCGAAAAGAAAGTATGTGGACACTGTCTTGATGTACAAGTTCGTAAAGTGAGACTTTTCGCAAGGCTTAGAACAGCAACACCCGGGGTTGACAGAGGGATATAAGATGCGTATTATTCGGAATTCGAGATGTTGTTGAGGATTTGAGATGTGTGAGAAAACAAAAAAGGGTTATCGAGATACGCTGAATCTTCCGAAGACGAGTTTTTCTATGAAGGCCAATCTGGTTCAGCGTGAGCCGGAACTGCGCAAGGAATGGGCGAAGAAGAATATATATGGCAGAATCAGGGAGGCTCGAAAGGGAGCTCCTCTATATACTCTGCACGATGGGCCGCCGTACGCTAACGGCGATATTCATATGGGACACGTCATAAATAAGGTTTTGAAGGATTTGGTTGTCAAGTACAAGACGATGTCGGGGTTCGATGCGCCTTACGTGCCGGGGTGGGATTGCCACGGTCTGCCGATAGAATCAAAAGTTGTGGCGGAACTGGGAGATAAGGCCCGCCGGATGAGTAAGCTCAACATCCGCAAGAACTGTATGAAATACGCGAGCAAATATGTGAAAGTGCAAAGCAGGCAGTTTCAGGAGCTTGGGATATTCGGTGACTTTGATAATCCGTACCTTACGTTTACGCCGCAGTACGAGGCGGGGATTATGGAAGTGTTCGCCGAGCTGGTTGATAAGGGGCTGGTCTATAAGCAGCTGAAGCCGATTCATTGGTCGATTGGGTGCGAGACGGCGTTGGCGGAGGCGGAGCTGGAATATAAAGATATTTCGTCGCCAAGTATCTTTGTGAACTTTCCTGTTGTGAAAGAGAGCGTAGGTCGGCTGGTTGAGCTTGGTTTGGTTGGGGCAAAAGAGGCCGAGAGCACAAATGTCTGCTTTATGATATGGACGACGACGCCGTGGACGTTAGCGGCTAATCTGGCGGTGGCGGCGCACCCGTATTTGGATTACGCGGCGATAAGCTATGAGAAAGACGGCAACAAATTCGTTTCGATATTAGTGAGTGAGCGAGTCGGGGTGGCGGTTTCAGCGGGCGGCCTGGAAGCAGGACAATACAAAGTCAGCGAAAAAACAGTCAAAGGCAGTGAGCTTGAGGGGCTGCGGTATGAGCATCCGTTTGTTGACAGCAATCCGACCGACAAAGATGCGTATATGGTGATATGTGCCGAGTATGTTACTACAGAAGACGGGACGGGGCTTGTGCATATCGCGCCCGGGCATGGTCTTGAGGACTATGTGTCAGGGCAGAAATGTGGGCTGGCAGTTTATTCGCCGGTGATGGACGACGGGCGGTATGACGATACGGTGCCGGATTGGCTGCGCGGCAAATGCGTTTTGGAAGTTGACGGCGTTGTGAATGACAATTTGCGAGAGAAGGGATTGCTTTTTGCGGAGGACGAGATTACGCACAGCTATCCGCACTGCTGGCGGAGCAAAGGGCCGGTCATATTCAGGGCGACGGAGCAATGGTTTATCAGCGTCGATAGAGAGTTGCCTGGTGTGGGAAAAAGTCTGCGTGATTTGGCGCTTGAGCGGATAAAGGAAGTAAAATGGATTCCGGCGTGGGGTGAAAACCGGATTGCGGGGATGCTGGAATCGCGGCCTGACTGGTGCATCAGCAGGCAGAGGAGCTGGGGACTGCCTATACCGGCGTTTGTAAACTCTCGTGGGGAAAATTTGATGACCAAGGAGTCTGTATTAGCTGTGGCTAAGCATATCGGGGAGAAAGGCTCGGATAGCTGGTTTACGGACTCGCCTCGGGAGATTCTCGGTGAGGATTTTGAGTTGCCGGAGGGATTTGATTTTGATGAGCTGCAGAAGGAAGAGAATATCTTTGACGTGTGGTTCGAGTCGGGGTGTAGCTGGTACAGCGCGGCTCAAAAGGGAGGCTGGCCTGTGCCGGTGGATTTGTATCTCGAGGGTTCGGACCAGCACCGGGGATGGTTCCAACTGTCACTTCTGCCGGCCCTTGCGGCAACGGGGAAAGAGCCATTCAAGGGCGTTTTGACACATGGTTTTACCGTTGATGAAAAGGGAATGAAACAGTCGAAGTCGCTGGGCAACTACGTCAATGCGCAGGAGGAAGTTGCGAAATACGGTTCGGACGTTCTACGACTTTGGGTGGCGAGCGTGAATTATCAGGAAGATATACGGTGCAACGATGAGCTGATAGGACGGACGCAGGACGCCTACAGGAAAATCAGGAATACGCTTCGATACCTACTGGGTAATATTGATGATTTTGACCCGGCTAAAAACGCGGTTGCCTACGATAAGATGTTTGAGGTCGATAGATGGGCGATGCAGCAGCTTCAAAAGCTGATTGCGAAGGTGACGGATGCCTACGAGAGCTTTGTTTTTCACAAAGTGTTTTCGCTGATATATAACTTCTGCACGGTGGAGATGAGCAGTATCTATATGGATGTGTTGAAGGACAGGATGTACTGCGACAGACAGAACAGTCTGTCCCGACGAAGCGGGCAAACAGCAATGTATAAGATACTGGACTGCCTGGTTCGGATGCTGGCGCCTGTATTAGTTCATACGGCGGAAGAGGCGTGGTCGGCGATGAAATCGTCGCTCGTCGCTTGTCACTCGTCGCTCGTAAAACCAGCTAAGATCGATGAGACCGATAGCGTGCACCTGGCAGAGATGGCAAGAGTTGATGATTCAATTGACTGGAAAAGCGAGGAACCAAAATGGAAGAAGTTGATGAGACTGCGCGATGAGGTGCTTAAGGAGTTGGAGGATAAGCGTATGGACCGGGTAATCGGCAGCAACCAGGAAGCTGCTGTTAAGATTAGAACCACTGACGACGATTTGGTTTCGTTGATAAAGGATCAAATTACGGAGAAGGAATTTGCTGCTCTTTGTATTGTTAGCGAAGTGGAAATTGAAAAACCTGGAGGAAGACTCTATGAGGGTGGTGTTGATATTACCAACGAAATGCCAAATGTAATTGTAGCTGAAAAAAGCAAAAATAAAAAATGTGAACGATGCTGGAACTACTGGCCGAGCGTTGGGGCGGACAGTGAGCATTCTGATTTGTGCAGGCGATGTGCTGAGATAATCAACAGGGGATAGAGAAAACAAAGTGCTGCAAGCTAAACGTTGTCAGGCTGGGGCGGCCTTTGTTCAATTTGCTCACATACCTTTTGATAGACGGCATCTACTGTAATGGCCTCTATTGCATGGGCTGGGTCGCTGCTCTGTAGTTTTAGTCCCCGCCCGAAAGGGTCGACGGCTGCCATAGTCTCAGGCCTGCGATACGGAAAAAGCCTTATAGGGTTTGACGGCCCGAAAATCATAACAAGTGGGAGACCCAACGCAACGGCTATATGGCCTGGGCCGGTGTCGTTGCTCACCACCAGTTTGGCAGCTTTTAGTAAAGCTACCAGTTGACTGAGATTAGTGAGGCCGGCAAGATTTGTTATGGGGACGTTGGCCAAGTTTTTTAAGTTTTCGGCGATGCTCTTTTCGGAAGCGGTGCCGGTAGCAACTATGGCGAGGTTGAACTGTGATGAGACTTTGTCGGCCAAAGCGGCGAAACGTTCAACGGGCCAACATTTAGGACGGTGGGTAGAGCCGGGTATAAAAACTGCGTAATTGTTGACATCGGTGTTGTGAGCGGTCAGCATCCTGTTGACCGAATCGGCATCGGCAGTATCCACAGGCAATACAAACTGCGCCGGCAAATCGGAGGCGCCAGCAGCCTGGGTTACTTTCAAGTAGTAATCGACCACGTGAATACAATCCTGGTTCTGAGGGACCTTGTGTGTGTAAAATATGTGGGCGAGCTCTCTGGCGTTTGTCATTCCGAAACGTTTTTTGCAGGCGGAGAGCCAGGCCAAAGAAGCGGTTCTAAAAAGGCCCTGCAAATCGATTACGAGGTCGAATCTACTGCGGCGAAGCAGGCAAATAAGGGACAGCAGGAAATGCAGGGCACGGGGATGAAACCAGGCTTTGCCAAGAAACTTTCGGTCGAAAAGGATAGTATTCGTCAGATGAGGATGATTTTTCAGAAGCGGAGCGAACTCGGGACGGATGAGCCAACTGATCTTTGCGTCAGGAAAGCTGTGGCGCAGAGCGTTAAGGGCGGGCAAAGCCATGACAATGTCACCGAGAGAGCTGGGCTTTATTATCAGGATGTTTTTGAAGCTTTTTGACATCACAAGAAATTGTAAGCAATAAAGAGCTCCTAAGCAATTAGTTTTGTCATAGTTGGTTTCAGGTATCGGCGGTGTGTGGGAAGAGGAGCGAGGCTTTTTATATTGGACAATGGTCGGTGTCAAAGTTATATTGTCTTCGGTAACCTTCAATAGTAAGGATTTATCTCAGAGGGCCTACATTTGTTATGGATAAGAAGGGCAAGTATACCTACGATTGGCCGCGGCCGATGGTGAGTGTTGATGCTGTTGTGTTTGGCTTTTTCCAAAAGAAGGCGAAGGTGCTGCTGATAAATCGTAGGAATGAGCCGTTCAAAGGCAAGTGGGCCTTACCGGGCGGATTTGTGGGTATTGATGAAGAACTGGAGGATGCTGTGACGAGAGAATTGGTGGAGGAGACGGGGCTGACAGATGTGCGGCTGGAACAGATGCATACCTTCGGCAATGTGGGCCGCGACCCGAGGGGCAGACAGATTACAATAGCATTTATGGGCGTTGCGACAAAGGGACAAAATAAGATAAGGGCCGGCGACGACGCAGGAAAGGCACGGTGGTTCGATATAGAGGAATTGCCGAAGGATCTGGCATTCGACCATAATCAAGTAGTCAGGTTTGCTATCGAGAAGCTGAAAAGGATGATTTAGGAGTTTTGTGTTTTTGTTTTCTGCCAGCTATTTTTGCCGCTGTGAATGCTGAGAATGGTGATAAGGCAGTGAAAAATGCTGTGAACTATAGGCGGTTTGGGGCAGAATATTATTATATATTTGTTTACTTCCGCTTTCTTTTTTGGTTTAAGAAAGGATTTAGTGGGTGTATGCGGTCATCTATCGACGGTATGGTCGCGAACAAGAGACGGTGGAATTTGAATTATAGGTGCAATACAGGGACCCAAGGAGAAGAGCACGTGAATACAGGTACAGTAAAATGGTTCAATGAAAGTAAAGGATACGGTTTTATTGTTCCGGACGACGGCAGCGACGATTTATTTGTCCACAACTCGGAAATCCGGTCGGTTGGCACAAAGTCCCTTGATGAGGGGCAGAAGGTTGAGTACGAGATTGGGCAAGGCCAAAAGGGGCGTCCCTGCGCGATGAAGGTGCATCCCTGCTGAGGCTAAGTATCATAATCGTGAAGATCACAAATCCCTTTTTTGCCTTCGAGATAGTGCTCCCCAAAGGGGGAACGCAGGCTACGCGGGCAGAAGGACTGTGTCTCTATCCAACCAGGACTACCCATCCCGGCAGCGTTTGAGAACTGCCAAATGTTGACCTTACTACTTGTTGATTGACAGTGAGAATAAGTGTATTAGTATGTACCATCTGAGAGGTGTTGATTGTGAGATAGAAATTGTGTCGGATGGTTCTGTAGCAATTGTTGTGGGAGCTTCTGGAGGCTTCATAATGTCAGATAAAACTTTTGATAAATAGTTCTTTACGGTGTTAATTATTGTTTGATGTGTTTTTGACTTCTCAAAGGAGCTGTCTTGCCTTATAGTTGAAGCAGGCTCAGGAGCTTGGCACTTTGCGAAGCCCGAGAATGTCAGTTGAGATAGTATATGAGTTTAGAAAAGATGCCGACACTGCGAGTAGGTGATCTGGAGGCTGATATACCGATTGTCCAGGGAGGAATGGGGGTTGGTATTTCTTTATCAGGTTTAGCTTCCGCTGTTGCGAACGCCGGCGGTATAGGCGTTATTGCTACCGCCGGGATTGGTCAGTTTGAACCTGACTGGGATACGAACTCCAGGGAGGCGGACAAAAGAGCCTTGCGGAAAGAAATACAAAGGACAAAAGCCAGGACAGACGGCATTATTGGGGTAAATATAATGGTAGCCCTTTCAGATTTTGACGATCTTGTACAATGTTCCGTGGACGAAGGGGCGAATATACTTTTTCTTAGTGCGGGTCTTCCGATAAGGCTTCCTAAGACATTGGCGCTGGACAGATTGGGAGAACTGTCAACCAAGTTTGTTCCGATAGTATCTTCCGGCAGAGCGGCTCAAGTTATATTTAGATCATGGGCGAAACGGTACTCGCATGTGCCAGACGCTGTGGTTGTGGAAGGGCCGTTAGCCGGGGGACACCTCGGCTTCAAAAAAGAGCAGATCGACAATCCTGACTATGCGTTAGAAAAGCTACTGCCGGAGGTGATCTCTGCGGTAAAGCCCTACCAGGAGCAATTCAATAAAAGCATCCCTGTAATCGCCGCGGGAGGGATATATACAGGTGCGGACATTCACAAGTTTATGCAGTTAGGTGCCCAGGGAGTTCAGATGGGGACGAGGTTTGTTGCAACTTATGAGTGTGATGCCTCAATGGAATACAAGGAGGAATATTTGAGATGCAAAAAAGAAGATATTGTCATAATTGACAGCCCTGTTGGTCTGCCGGGAAGGGCCATACTGGATAAGTTTCTTGAGCGGGTCTCGTCGGGAGTTAAAGAAACTTTCAAATGTCCCTGGAAGTGTCTGAGAAGTTGTGATTTCAAGAATGTGCCATATTGCATTGGTCGTGCATTAACCAACGCCAAGAAAGGCAATCTTGACGAAGGATTTGCTTTTGCCGGAGCTAATGCCTATCGGGTGGATGAAATCATCTCCGTCAGAGAGCTTATTGAGAGGTTAGCTGAAGAATATAACCGTAGCAGTGCGGTGATTAATGCCAGCCAGAATGCGGGCATAAACTCTTGAGACCGAGTTTAAAGGTTAGAAAAGGAAATCCAAATGAATATCTATGTTGGGAATTTGTCACTTGAGACAAGCGAAGACGATTTGCGTGAGGCTTTTGCGGTTTTCGGCCAAGTTAGATCCGTCAACATCGTAAGGGACAGGGATAGCGGCGAATCCAGGGGATTTGGGTTTGTGACGATGCCCTCTGAGAAAGAAGCCAAAACCGCAATTAACGAAATGAACGGCAAGGATGTGAAGGGGCAGACCATCAAAGTGGAAGAAGGTCGGACGAAGACGCGGGTCCTTGGTGGTGGAGGCAGAGGAGGCCGTTTTGGCGGTAGTGGTCGTGGCAGCGGACGCAGCGGGTTTGGCGGCAGTGGTGGCAGAGGCAGTGCTCGTGGCGGACGTCGTGAGTAACGATGAGGATATATTTGCGTTCCTACTCCGGAACCGGAGCTCGAAAATCCCACTTTTTGTTCAAGGTCAAAAAGGTCGAAGTGCCGATGCGCACCGTCAAGTGTAATCCCCGGCCGCTCAAATCAGTCAGAAGCCCTCATCGGTGCGCCTTTGTAATTGTCAAGTTCTGCGGTATAGTTGTGTGGTTCTTCTGATCTGTTTGTTGAACATGCGCAATTGCACATCAATGGCACTTAGTGCCCAATCGATATAGTGCAGTTTGTGAGCGGGATGGCGGTGCACTTCATTCATTAGGCCATATTGGATGGTCTTTAAGAATTTGCTTATTACCTGTGGACTGATTTGTGTGGGTTCGGCAGCCCACTTTCTTAACTCTTCGTATTGCTGCTGCAATTTTCTGCTTGCCTTCAATTGTTCGGCACTTAAATAATCACCGGGGTTGTAAGCCAATTGCAGGCCTTTGAGACACAAGATTAGCGGCTCATAATTGGCACGTCTTTCCAGACGAATGAATTTGTACTGCTGAACATACGTGGTTGCCTGGGCGGGCGGCTTGTCTGCGATTTCGTTTTCGCCGAGATACCATCTGCGTTTGCTGGTTCTGGCAAAGACGAGTTCTTCTCCATATTGGTGTTGTGTTATTTCATCATAGGCCATTCTTGAGACCCAGAGTCTTCCAGTACGTTTTTGCTCCGGGCCGCCGCCGAGTACGAGCAGACACTTGACAAAGCCCAAAGGGAGAATTCTTTGATGGTCAATTTGATTTTTTCGAAGTTGAAAGGACAGGTGCAAGCTGTGCGGTCGGACGTCATAGAAAGCAGCAATTTCGTGTATCAACTGGTTTAGAAGCCAGGGGTCTGCAGTTGCCGGGCGTGATAGTTCTCCGGCGATGTTGAGTCTTCCCGGCGCAAGTTCCAAAAAGCCAGACCGGCGTGCCTGGTCAGTTGCGCCGGTGTGGTCGTCAATGTATCCGCCGAGTTTCCAGGACAAAACGTCCAGCCGAAAATCGCAGAAATACTTGAAGCCGTCATATATTTGGTCAATTAGTTCGTGGTCGGTTTTCAGCGGTGCAATGGCTCTGTAGCCGAGATTGCTCAATTCAATTTCGGCTCCAAGCGGAACGATGCCGGGCTGAAAGTTCGAACGAATACGATCGAGATGCGCACGAGCTACGCGGGAATCGAAAATGCTGTCGGCCGCGCGTACCGAATATTTGATGTAGTCGATGAGGTCGTATTTTTCATAGGGCATCGTCTCAAGACATTGTTCAATAATCAAATCAACTGCCGGGCTGTTTGCATTTATCATCTGCAAGGCTGCAAGAAGACTAACCGACCGTTTGAAATACCTTTCTGAAGTGCGCATATGCTCGAGATCAAACCGGTATCGGGATTGAATTTTTTCTTCGAGCTGATTGAGCAGAACCTGTTTGAGGACTAAGGCCAAGTAATTTTCAATAAATGGCCGGGCGTGTGTGTCCTGGTATAAATGTTTTATGCTTGGCCTGGGCCGGTCGAGCTCGTGTTCGAGGTAATAATCGCTGACAGCATCTGTGCGATAATGACTTATGACCAAATCACGTTCGGTGGTTGCAAGCAGTTCTCTGTGGGCTCGCCGTTCTAATTTGGCGTCGGCAGTTCTCTCGCCGGGACGAGTGTGCTTTTTGATAAATTCCTCAATTCGTTTGCGCAGCCAAAGTTCGTGTATCAAGTTGACGTGGAACCTGTCGCCGAAGTGTTTTTTCATTGACTCGTGGGTTGCGAGGTAGGCCTTTGCTTCGACAAGGCCTTTGGCAGTGTTCACGCTGACGGTTTCCCTGTCGTAGCGTTTCCCTTCATATCTGTCGATTTCAACCATTGCCCAAGCAGGTACATCGTAGATTACAAAGCCATCAATTCTTGAAGAGCGTCCCGGGACGGCGTAAAAGTAGACATTGTCCGGGCTGACTTTTCGATAGCCTGGCAGCAATGCGGGTTCGGCCAAAAGCGTTTCGTCATTGGTTTGAGAGGGCTTTAGCGTGAAACTAAAGCCGCTAACGGATTTGAAGATTGCAGGGTCCCGCAGCGAACCGTAAATGAACAAATTAACGTTTTCTTCATTCATATATTGCAATGATACCAATTTTGGCCGGCTTCGGCAACAACCTTCGGCTGCTGCCTGGGAGTCGGCAGTTGTGCTTTAATTGAAATCGGCTCCGAGACCAAGTTGGGAAGTGGCAGGTCCACGTGACGACGCCCGAAAAACATACGTGTGGGGTTGAAGAGGCGCTTTGTAAACTCGTTTTGAAATTACCTGTCTGCTTGTGCGTTTTCTTTTCGAATTTGGCTGTGTAATTTAAACAGCTCTTTGAAGGCGCGAAAAATCACTCTTAAGTTCGCGCCGGTTTGTTCGCCGGCTCTTCGCGGATAATGATGCACACCTTTTTGAGTAACGGTATAACCTTTACGGGTAGCCCGAGCCAGAATTTCAGCATCGATCAGGGCTCCTGAACTTGAGAGTTTAATATTATCAAAGATTTCTCTTTTGTACAATTTGAAAGCACAATCGATGTCGCGGATCTTCATACCGAATAACAAGCACACCAGTTTTGTCCAGCACCAGGCATTGATTTTGCGCATTAGATTGTCCTGACGGTTTAGTCGATAGCAGCTTATAATATCATACTGCTTCATCAGAGGCAGCAATGGGGGCATTTCACTAATATCAAATTGGCCGTCGCCATCGGTGTAAAAAACAAGTTCTTTAGCGGCTGTTCTGAAGCCGGATTGCAAGGCGGCTCCGTAACCAAGGTTAGTGGGATGGTTCACGACTTTCACCCTGCTGTTTCGGCCGGCGATTTGTTCGGCGATTTGGCCGGTGGCGTCGGAACTGCCGTCGTCAACAATAATCACTTCAAAGTCAGCGTTGAGCTTCTCCAAAACGGCAAGTGCCTGTTCCACCGTGCGGGCCACATTGTCCTGTTCGTTATAGCAGGGGAAAAAAACGCTGATGGAGACAGCAGCTTCATGGTTTGAATCAACCACAATTTCTGGCGATTTATCTTCTGTCACGAGTTACCACCTTTTTGTTCTGACGACCTGTCTTCGTTCATTGTTGTATTCTGTGATTTTGGCGTTGTAAGATTGTGCGAGTGTCGTGTCGTTGCGGCTCCTGGCGATCTGGCGTAAATAAGTGGCTGCGTGTAAGGCGGCGACAATTCTGTGATGATAGCCGTCCT
>Ga0114930_10000803_pt1 | contig 32201 bp, 29 predicted proteins | sample AnhtaG_FD_87300 | JGI IMG/M metagenome (GOLD analysis project Ga0114930, IMG submission 87300) | Deep subsurface microbial communities from Anholt, Denmark to uncover new lineages of life (NeLLi) - Anholt_01485 metaG | ecosystem: Environmental > Aquatic > Marine > Oceanic > Sediment | place... | reverse complement strand
TGGCCGAACGAGTGGATGCTGGAGGGATTGCCGAAAGCATCGGTAAAATATGGCAGCATCGCCTTTACCACTTCTGGGTCTGTGGGAGTGGTAGCGGCATGATCAAGGTATATCCTTTTCATTATTCGCCTTTGGCATGCCTTTATAAGATGTATATTCTAGGAAAACTAACCTGTTAAAGCAATGCGCATGGAACTGAGTAGAGCCTCTTCCTCCTCATGGAGGACAGTGCGGGGGTCGAGGAGCAGGAGGTCATTCTCAATACGCCCGATGACCGGAGGCGAGTCCCGGCGCAGCTTGTCAGCCAGTTCTTTCGCTTTGCCGCGGTGTCTGATCGCCACCAGTCGGGTGGGCAAGGTGCTCCCCGGGAGGCTGCCTCCCCCTACCATTGAATCGCCTTCCACTACTGAGGCCACATTGCCGAGTACGTTGCACCATTTCTGGGCTCGCTCCTCTATTTCCTCCAGGGGCGCCGAAATCATCCGCCATACCGGGATTTGTGATTGTGCCTCACCCTTGAGATAATGGAGCAGGGTGACGGCAAGCCCGGCCAGTCTAATCTTGTCGATGCGAACCGCCCGAGCTAGGGGATGCCTTTTGAGCTTGGCAACAAGGGAGCCTTGGCCGACAATGATCCCTGCCTGGGGGCCACCCAGGAGCTTATCCCCGGAGAACATGGCCAGCCCTACCCCAGCGGCGATGCTCTGCTGAACCATAGGCTCTGGGTCTAGCCCGAACCTGGCGGTATCCAGGAGACAGCCGCTGCCCAGGTCATCGAGCACCGGAAGGTGGTATCGCTCCCCAAGCTTAGTCAACTCCTCAATGGCCACCGCCTGAGCAAAGCCCACCACCCTGAAGTTGCTGGAGTGAACCCGGAGCAGGGCTGCGGTATGGGGAGTGATCGCCTCCTCATAGTCCGATAGGTAGGTGCGGTTAGTGGTTCCTACCTCTACCAACTTGGCTCTGCTCTGGCGCATCACATCGGGGATGCGGAAGCCGCCGCCGATCTCCACCGCCTGTCCTCGGGAGACGATTACCTCTTTGCCTTTGGCCAGAGCGCTGAGGGCCAGGAGCACTGCCGAAGCATTATTGTTTACCACCAGAGAAGCCTCAGCACCGGTTAGCTGACAGAGCACGGATTCGATATGGACCTGGCGCGAACCTCGCTTGCCGCTGTCCAGGTCGATTTCGAGATTGGTATAGCCCTGGGCACACTCCTCCATAGCTGCCGTGGCCTCTGGGCTCAATGGTGCCCGGCCCAAGTTGGTGTGGAGAATGACGCCTGTGGCGTTGATCACCGGGCGTATGCTGGGCTCCGACAGGGAGTGAAGCCGGGCGCTGATCGATTCCACCATCTGGTCGAAGGATGGAGCAGATTGGCCCTGGGCGATGTGGAGCCGAATCTCCTCCAGATACCGGCGTATCACGCTGAGCACATAGGCTCGGGAATATACCTCCTGGAGGGACTGGAGGCGCTGATCGGAGATGAGCCTGTCAACGCTGGGCAGGTGGCGAAAATCGCTATCCATTCTGGAAAGCAATGTAGCATATGCCAAACTACGTGTCAAACAGGTGCCCTTGACAGGGATATTGGCTTCGTGATATAAAGTTGCGGGGAATCGCAGAGAGAGGGGGTGAGATCAATGAAGCGCCGGACATGAGTCGTGAAGCAGCTAAGAGCGTTGCTCTTAAGGCTAATTAGAAACAGGGAAGGAGGACGTTTTGAAGCGTGCTTCACGATGGTTGACGCCGGGCGTATTGATCACCCTCTCCGGGCTGACGATAGGTATCCTGGCGGCGTTACTGGTGAGGTGGGGAAACCCACCCAATATGGGAATATGCGTTGCCTGCTTTCTGAGGGACACCTCAGGGGCGCTGGGCCTGCATGGGGCCGAGGCGGTACAGTATATCCGCCCTGAGATCATAGGCTTTGTTTTGGGCAGCTTCGCCGCTGCCTATATCTTCGGTGAGTTTCGGGCTAGGGGTGGCTCTGCCCCGCTAGTCCGATTTTTATTGGGCATGTTCATAATGATCGGGGCCCTTGTGTTCTTGGGCTGCCCCATCAGGGCCACCCTCAGGCTTGCCGGTGGCGACCTCAATGCAATAACCGGCCTCGCTGGCACTGCCTTTGGCGCCCTTGTCGGGGTGTTTCTACTGAGGCGGGGCTTCAACCTGGGACGCTCGGTGAAGATGCCCACGGCGGTGGGCTGGATACTGCCTCTGGGCATGGGGGTTCTTCTCCTTCTAGCGATCCTGAAACCCGATTTCATTGCCTCCAGCTCATTGGGGCCCGGCTCCCTGTATGCCCCGCTCGCTATCGCCCTGGCGGTGGGTCTCCTGGTGGGGGTTCTAGCCCAGCGGACGCGGATGTGCTTTGTCGGGGCCTGGCGTGATCTATTCCTGATCAGGGACGGCTATCTTATGAAGGCTGTGATCGGCCTTTTCGCCGGGGCGCTAGTGTTAAATTTGATCCTCACATATGGCTTTGGCGCTGACCAGTTTATGCTCGGCTTCGAGGGGCAGCCAATTGCCCACTCCAACCACCTTTGGAACTTTTTTGGGATGACTCTGGTGGGGCTGGCGGCGACTCTTGTCGGCGGCTGCCCCCTACGACAGCTGGTTCTTGGCGGTGAGGGGGATACCGATGCCGGAGTGACCGTTCTCGGTATGCTCGCCGGGGCCGCCGTGGCCCACAATTTCACCCTGGCCTCAGGCGGCGCTGGGCCGTCCAGCCTGGGGCCGTGGGCCGTGGTATTGGGATTGCTCATTGCCGTCATCATCGGTCTCCTGCTTCGGGAGAAGATACTCATCCGCCGCGCTCCATCTGTCACAGATTCGTCCTCGGTGGGGGGTTAACTGGATGCAGCTGATTATCGATGCCCGGGGGCTGGCCTGCCCTATCCCCCAGATGAAGACCATGGCCACCATCCGCTCCTATGGATGGGCCGAGATCGTTGTTTTGGTGGATGAGGTCGCCGCTAGGGACAGTGTGGTGCGAGCGGCAAGGGCCCTCGGGCTGCCGTATCGGGTGGAGAGGGATGGCGAGGAATTCAGGCTAACCATTGTTAAGGGGGAGAGATATGGATGAATTGGATGTTCGCGGGCTTTCCTGCCCGATGCCGGTGATGGAAACCGCTAAGATACTGGAGGGCACGGAGGGAGGGTCGCTTGTGGTTATTGTCGATAACGCTACCGCGCGCGATAATGTGATGCGCTTAGCGAAAAGCAAGGGGTGTGCTGTCGCTGTGGAGCGAAGAGGGGAAGACTTTTATCTAATCTTCACTAAGGGGTAATGAGGGCTACTGGTTTTCTGGCTCATGGCAGCACTCTGACTGTCTAGAGGAAAGACTTTGCACTTAATATGATGAATGCAGGATAATATGGAAGACATGCATGGATTTTTTCTGGGGAGATCCTGAAATGACAGTTTGGCACGAAGAAGATGATTTCTGGGAGATAATGGCGCCCAAGATCTTCGGCAAGCAGCATTGGCAAAGGGCTCCGGTAGAGGTTGGAAATGTCATTTCTTTGCTTAAACTCGGCCAGGGTGCCTATGTGCTGGATCTCTGCTGTGGGCCCGGAAGGCATTCACTTGAGCTGGCACGCCGTGGGTTTCAAGTAGTGGGTGTAGATAGAACATCAAAGTATCTAGAGGCGGCACGCCGGCAAGCGGAAGCAGAAGGGCTGAATGTGGACTTTATGCAGGAGGACATGAGAAACTTCTGTAGGCCAGACACCTTTAACGCGGTATTGAATCTCTACACGTCATTTGGCTACTTTGAAAATCCAGAAGACGATAGGAAAGTCTTGAGGAATGTTCATTTGTCATTAAAAACTGGTGGCAAGCTACTTATGGATTTGATGGGGAAAGAGGTTCTGGCCGGTGTTTTCCGTGAACGAGATTGGCATGAGGAAAATGGCGTCATCTTCTTGGAAGAGAGAAAGCTTAACAGTGGTTGGAGCTGGGTGCAGGCCCGATGGATTATGATCAAAGGGAACGAGCGCAAAGAGTTCACGCTTTCACACCGCCTCTATTCAGGAGCGGAGTTATCCTCACTGTTAGCTGAATCTGGCTTTAGTTCGGTGGAACTGTACGGTGATTTGAGCGGAATGCCGTATGATCACACCGCAAAGAGACTTGTAGCCTTAGCCACTAAGTGATGAATATGACGGTGGGGAGAGCGATGGAACCGGGTTCCCCACCGTCGGTAAAAGGGTGTGCGGCTCTGGCCAAGACGGTTCTGTTAAGGAGGATGAAATGGACGATAAGGTAAGGCCACGCCTGACCGAGAGCGTTCGCGGGGCTGGTTGAGCTTCCAAGATAGGTCCGTCGGACCTGGATAAAGCTTTGTGCGGTCTGCCCGTGATCGATGACCCGAACCTGCTGGTGGGCCTGGAGCGAGCTGATGATGCCGGGGTCTATAAGCTGACCGATGAGCTGGCCATCATCCAGACCATCGATTTCATCACCCCTATCGTCGATGACCCCTACACCTTCGGCCAAATCGCTGCTGCCAATGCCCTGAGCGATGTCTATGCTATGGGCGGCAGGCCGGTCACCGCAATGAATGTGGTCTGCTTTCCCATAAAGACCCAGGACATATCGGTGCTCGCGGAGATCCTGCGTGGTGGATTCGATAAGCTGCAGGAGGCGGGGGTTGCCCTGGTGGGGGGCCACAGCATTGAGGATGACGAATTGAAATATGGCCTCTCAGTAACCGGCACGGTTCATCCATCGAAGATCATCACCAAGGAGGGGGCTAGAGAAGGGGACAGGCTGATCCTGACCAAGCCCCTAGGTACAGGACTGGTGAGCACAGCCCTCAAGGGTCAGGTGGCAGGAGAAGAGGCTGTGGCCCGCATTGCTATCTCGATGGCCACCTTGAACAAGAAGGCATCGGAGCTGATGCTGGAGGTAGGGGTCCACGCGTGCACCGACATAACCGGCTTTGGCCTTCTGGGGCATGCCTGTGGCATGATTGAGAATGGCGCAGTGGGCATGGAGATCCATGTCGCGTCCATCCCCCTCTTCCCGGAGGCGCTGCCGTTTGCCCAAAGGGGGCTGGTTCCAGGGGGTACTAAGCGAAACCGGGAATTTCGCGCCAGCATGATAGAGCTGACATATAAGATACCTGATGAAATGCTGGACATCCTCTTCGACCCTCAAACCTCAGGCGGATTGCTGATCTCGGTTCCAGGGGAAAAGGCTGAGGCGCTCCTTCAAAGGTTGCATCGCGATGGTATAGATGAGGCAGCGATCATAGGAGAGGTTTTAGCCGAACCAAAGGGGAGGATTATAGTCAAGGAGTGAAGTATGTCCTTCGTCCTGGGCACTGCCGGCCATGTGGATCATGGAAAATCGGTTCTGGTTGAGGCCCTAACCGGGATCGACCCAGACAGGTTGCGCGAGGAAAAGGAGCGGGGCATGACCATCGACCTTGGCTTTGCCTGGCTGAACCTGCCCAGCGGTCGAGAGGTCGGCATTGTGGATGTTCCCGGACATGAGCGTTTTATCAAGAACATGCTCGCCGGCGTCGGCGGCATCGACCTCGCCTTGCTGGTAGTTGCCGCCGATGAGGGGGTCATGCCCCAGACCAGGGAGCACCTAGCAATCCTCGACTTGCTTCGGGTAGACAGGGGAATTGTAGTAGTCACCAAGAAGGACCTGGTGGATGAGGAGTTGCTGGAGTTGGTGACATTGGAGGTGAGTGAGGTATTGGTCGACACTACCCTGGCTCATGCCCCGATCATGGCTGTATCCGCATTAACCGGTGAGGGCCTGCCCGAGCTTATTTCCACTATGGACCAAGTTTTAGATTCTACGCCACCGAGGAGGGACATCGGCAGACCAAGGCTTCCCATAGACCGCGTCTTCACCATAGCTGGCTTTGGCACAGTGGTTACCGGGACCCTGGTCGATGGCCACCTATCCCAGGGCCAGGAAGTGGAGATCCTGCCCCCGGCGGTGAAGGCTCGCATCCGCGGGCTGCAAACACACAAGCGGAGGATTAGTATTGCCTCGCCAGGCAGCCGAGTAGCGGCCAACCTGGCCGCTGTGGCCACCAGTCAGTTTAAGCGTGGTGATGTAGTGACCAGCCCCGGTTGTCTCACTCCGAGCAGGGCTCTTGATGTTAAGCTACGACTGCTGGCCTCAGCACCTCGCCCCCTATCCCACAATGCCATTGTCACCTTTCACCAGGGCGCTGCCGAGGTACAGGGGAGGGTTCGTCTGCTGGAGAGGGACAAGCTCGAGCCCGGGGAGACAACCTGGGCCCAGTTGCTGCTGGCCGAGCCCATTGTCGCGGTCAAGGATGACCTATTCATCATTCGCTCCCCTAAAGAGACCCTCGGTGGGGGGCGCATCGTCGATCCTAGAGCCAAGCGACACCGCCGCTTTAGCCCCGATGTAATCGAGGGACTAGCGACCAGGGAGGGGGGCACGGCCGAACAGATAGTCCTGATAATGGTACAGGAAAAAGAGCCGCTTGAGCTACAAAGGCTGTTAACCGCTTCTAACCTGCCTCCAGGAGAAGCGGAGGAAGCCATAGAATCACTGGCCACCCAAGGAAAGGTTGTGGCGTTGGGTGACAAGGGGCTCCTTTTCTCGGCGACTGGTTGGGAGAGGTTGACGAGGCAAGCAGAGTTAATTGTCAAAAGCTACCACCAGCAATTCTCCCTTCGTCACGGACTTCCTAAAGAGGAACTGAAGGCTAAGCTGAAGATTGCCACCAAGTTCTTCCCCCGCGTCCTTGAGCAGCTTCTACAGGAGGGCGCTCTGGTTGATGCCGGGCCGGCGGTTCACCTGCCTGGTCACAAGGTTCAGCTTACTCCACAGCAGCAATCGGCAGTTGACGCTTTTATGGAGATGTTGGAGCAGAGCCCTTACTCACCGCCCAGCGAGCCTCTACCTGATACCGACCTGCTCAATCTGCTTATAGAGCAGCGTCTGGTGGTGAAGGTAAGCGATGACGTGGTCTTCGCTGCCTCTGCCTATAATAGGATGGTGGAAGGCATAGTGGACCACATAAAATCCAAGGACAGGATAACGGTAGCTGAGGTTCGCGACCTGTTTCACACCAGTCGCAAATATGCGCTGGCCCTGATGGAATACCTGGACGGGCAAAAAATAACCCGCCGCATCGGTGATGAGCGGGTTTTGAAGTAGAGTGTGGCGGGAGCGCATAGGAGTCGAACCTACCGCAGACACCGCAGGGCACCTGCCGACGGATTTGAAGTCCGCGAAGCCCACCGGGACCCATCCGCTCCCAAATGCATTTCCCAACTCTATTTATAAAGGCTCTGCCGGTGCTTCGGGCAAGGCGACGCGCTTCTTCGACGGCTGGGCAATCCAGACGAGAAGGGTACCCAAAAGGTAGAGAACGACAATCGGCAGAGCAACCAGGGTCTGGTTAACGGGGTCCATGGTTGGGGTGATAATTGCCCCCAGCAAGAAGGCAAGAAGAACGGACCACTTCCATTTTTTAAGCAGCCAAGTGGGGCTCACGATCCCAAGCTTGCCCAGAAAGTACATCACCAGTGGGATCTCGAAGACTGCGCCGATCCAGAACATGAGCTTGACCAGGACCGAGGTATAGTTCCCAATGCTGATCATGGGTATAGCGATATCTCCGCCGAAACCGAGAAGGAAGTTCAACGCCGGTGGTAGCAGGATAAAGTAAGCGAAACTGACACCGGCGATGAAGAAGAGAGCGGCTCCGGGCAACAGGGTATATGCATATCTTTTTTCAGCGCGAGTGAGGGCCGGGGCGACGAACATAACCACTTGATAAATAATAAAGGGCAGAGCCAGGGCGACCCCACAATAGAGGGCCACTTTAATGTAAGTGCCCAGCATCTCCGTCACGTGGGTATAGATGAGTGGTATATCGGCTGGCGCTCGGGACGCAAGAAAATCGAAGACATATCTGGCAAAGAAGAAGGAGACCCCTGTCGTTAGGGTTACTGCGATGACGCAATAGAGCAATCGTCGCCGCACTTCACGCAGGTGACCCATAATTGTGAGTCTTCTCTGTTGATCCATAGTTCAGCCGTGATGTGGGTGGTATTAGCTTCTGTGGCCGCCCTTGCCCTTATCCTCTAGTATGTCGTCCGTTATTTCATTTAATTCCTTGCTTATCTCGGTTGTAAGGTCAGTGGATGCCTTTCTTAGCCAGCGGATGCTTTTGCCTATAGTACGAGCAGCCTCAGGCAACCTGCTGGGGCCAACGACCACCAGAGCGATGATGAGGATGACGAGTATCTCCAAAAAACCGATGCCAAAGTTTCCCATATTCACCCCTCACCGGGTAGAAGCGGTGCGCGATTTGACAGTTATGGCCTACTCTGCTTCCTTGGACTCCTTCTTAATTGTCAGCTCGTCACCTGTGGATTCCTGGCGGAAGCCTCTAATGGCCTTGCCCATGGCGCCGCCGATCTCCGGTAGCCTGCCAACGCCGAAGATGACGAGGATGATCGATAGCAAGATGATCAGCTCCATTGGTCCAATGTGAAATGGCATCCTCTTCCTCCTTTCTGCATTATAACATCATACGATGTTTGGGTAAATTCTGAAGGATATAAAGCGATGCTAAACGACTTTCTTATATCCAGCCTCTTGTGCTTGCCTATCTATGTCCAGGGTGAGGACACGCTCTAAGGATAATAATACGTCGGCTTGAGCACGGCGCATATCGATTGCCTTAATATAGCTTTGGCATTCCTCGCAGACAAAGAGGCGGTAGCGTCCTTCATCGTTGGTGAAATAGGCCAGGGAGGTCTGCTTCTGATTTTCGCAGTAGGGGCATCCCAGCCTTAGAAACAGCCACTCGGCATCGCAGCGGGAACAAAGCAACCACCTAGCCCCTCTCTCCCTGTCGAGGAAGGCAAAGTCTGGCTTGCCGCCGCAGATTGGGCAATACCTACGATGCCACGATGCCTGTTCGATTAGGGGAAGTAGCACCTCGGAGTAGGCAGACAAGAATGGCTTAAGCGTAGTCCCTAGCACGAAGGAGAGTAGCTGGTCATCGACATGTTGTGCTGCAGCAATAGCTGCTAGAGAAGACCCCTCATACCAGACCCTGACCACCTCTTCCAAGAGGGATGCATTACAGGCGATATCTCTTAGTGCTTGAACCTCGTTCTGAGCATCTGGTGAATCCTCAGTTACCAGATCGGTGATTTCTAGAACGAGGTTTCCCACTTGCTCCCAGTCCAGCATTAGCTCGTGGAATGACAACAGCGGGATGCCTTGAGAGGATCGCTCTTGGACGGTATCGCTGAGGCTTAGTTTTGGGACATCAATACGTGACCTGGCTTCACGCTGAATAATGAGCAAACGCCGGTAGACCTCAATCAATTGGGGAAGTTGCCCCTCCTCTTGTTCCCACTCATCGAGTCGTTTTAGGATTTTGCCCTCTTCTTCCCTCCTCATCTCACTACTTGTAGTCTCAGCGGTACATTGACTGGGACTGCTAAGGGAGGACACCCCTTACATCTGGCCCCCAACCACGATTATGGCCCTCAGGATAAGCCCGCCAAGCAGCACGCACACCGACGGGACCACAAAAGCAAGCCAGACCGTTCTCCCTTTAATTTCCTTGCCCCAATGGGAAAGCTCCAATCCCAGTGGGATGAGCAGAGCCAGAAGGACGACACCGACCCAGAAGGCGGGTGCTAGCGAGCCTATAGTAAGCAGCTTCAGCCCTTCGGTGGCGCCGCCCATCGCAGAGATTCCCAGCCATATAGCGAAACCGATGAGGATCGCCATCTCGATGGCGATCACAATGGCATCCGCCTCGCTCAACCGGGCTATCGTCCTCTTGGTAATCTCCTGATTGCGCCCGACGAGGGCAGTGATAATCACTACCGCCACCCCTGTAGAGACGGCTGAGGCAACAAAAAGGGAGGGCACAAGGACCGTCCCCGCCCACAGCGCCTGGTTGCTGGAGGCCAGCAACACTCCTGTATATGTTATCAACAGTGCTGAGAAGATAAAGGTAATCCAGGAGAGAGCACCTGTTATCCGGGCTACAGCAATACGGGTTCCCTCAGTAGTAAGGAAGCGCTCCCCATACCACAGGACGATCATAATCACAGCGCAAGCGACCCATACAAACAGTATCCAGGTTCCCAGGGACATCGCTGAGGCTGCGTCGAATTCAGCAAATAGATGCCAGAAGCGAATCGGCGTGCCCAAGTCTACAATTAGAAGTAGCACACCAATTACGGCGAAGGGCACACCTAAATAGGTTGCCAGCCTGAGCAGGGCCTTTTGCGTGCCTCCCATAAAGCGGTCAACCAGGAAGGCAGCAAAGAAAGCCCCACCGGTCATTCCTGCCAGCCATAAGTAGAGCCAGATCGGTGATCCCCATGTAATCATTACTGCTCTCCTCCTGCTATAGATGATTCCTCCAGCTCTCGCTTCCGGCGGAAGAGGAGCCAGAAGGGTATAGCGGCTAACAAACCGGCGGTTATGAGACCGCCGACCCACTGGCCAACAAGCATATTCGTTGCCAATTGAGGTGATTCGGGGAGACCGAACTCAGATGGCCTTCCATCTATGATATAGAGCCAGTGGAGCCCACCCAATTCATTCTCGCCATAGAGGCGGGCTTTGGGATGGCCATTATTCTTCAGGTTATCCACCCTGGCCTGGGCTGTTGTTAGAAGCTCATCACGCTCGTCGAACTCGATGGCACCTGACGGGCAGGTCTTGACGCAGGCCGGCTCATAGCCATTGCTCACACGGTCGAAGCAGAACCAGCACTTTCGCGCTGTTCCGAGTGGCGGCTCGCGATGGACCGCATCGAAGGGACAGGCCATCGCACAGTACCCGCAACCGATGCAAATATTCTGGTCAACGATTACGAACTCTCCCTTATGGGAGATAGCGCCGGTGGGGCACACCGCTTCACAGCTGGCAGCGGTGCAGTGCATGCACTGATGCTTGCGGAAATACCACTGCACTCCACCATTTTGACCGATCTCGTAGAACTCGATCCTGGTCCAGGTGCTCGCCGACAGGTGAGGGGGATTCTCATAGCTGCCCGTATTGTGGGTGTCGGTCTCGCCTGAGTTGTCATTCCACGCCTTACAGGCAACCTGGCAGCCGCGGCATCCCATACACTTGGTAATATCGACCAAAGCTGCTTTTGTCATTGGTATCCTCCCTAGACTCTCCTTATATTACACAGGAACGCCTTATATTCTGGGATCATGGTATTGGCATCGCCGACATGTGGGGTCAGAATGTTGGCGCTGTCCCCGGTGGAAAGGCCGGTATAGCCCCAGTGCCACGGCATTCCTATTTGGTGAACTGTCTTGCCATTTAGCTGGAAGGGCTGGAACCGCTTGGTCACCAAGGCCACCGCATGGACCTCCCCACGTGCCGTCTCCACGATGACCGTGCCTCCGTTCCTGATCCCCTTCTCCGCAGCCAGCTCCTCGCTAATCTCAACGAACATCTCGGGCTGCATCTCCACTATCCAGGGCAGGTTTCTGGTCATCTGCCCCGCCTGCCAGTGCTCTACAAGGCGATAGGTGGTGGCCACGATGGGGTATCTGTCCGGCGTGCCCTTGTAGTCCATCTCGGTGGCCCAGATCTTGAATGCCGGGTCGTTTAGCTGTCCGGAGAGGGGATTGACCGCGAGCGGGGTCTCCCACGGCTCATAGTGCTCTGGAAGTGGGCCATCGGCGAGGCCCATGCCCACACTCCCGCTACCATTGCCGAAGATGCGGCCGTGACCCTCGCGCTGCATGATGAACGGTAAGTAGCCGCCCTGGTTCATCGGCGCTGCCCCACCGTCGGGCACATCGCCCTTCCAGGTACCGACCCATGACATCACGGGATGCTCCGTGTCCCAGGGCACCCCGTCGAGGTCCACCGAGGCCCGGTTGTAGATGATGCGCCGGTTCACCGGCCAGCACCAGGACCAGTATGAGTGGAGACCTACCTCTTTGTAGCCATCGGCGGCGCTGTAACCTCCATTGCCGACGTCGATAGGATAACGTCTGGCGGCCCTGTTGCCTACATACTCTGAGCCTGAGTACATCTCTGGGTGCGCCTTCTCAAAGGCATCGAGGGACTCTGGGTCAACGTAGCTCTGGCAGTAGAGCCAGTTGCCGGACGAGGTGGTGCCATCGTCCTTGAGCGTGGTGAAACTGACCGCCAGCTTGCCTGTGGTCAGGTCGTAGCCATTGACCTCCTTGGCCACCACTTTAGCATCGGGATCGTCGCCGTAGTTCCAGTCAACGGCGGCTATGGCCTCGCTGAGAGGTCCTCCCTCCGTCGCATATAGCTCCTTCAGTCTGAGCATGATCTTATTTATGATCCCCAGGTCGTGCTTGGCATCTCCGGGAGGGTCGATGGCTTTGTATCGCCACTGCATCCAGCGGCCGCTGTTGGTGACGCTGCCCTCCTTCTCATAGGAGCAGGCCGCTGGGAGCATAAAGACCTCGGTGCCGATCTCCGCCGAGTTGACCGCCGGCCGCTTCCAGAAGGCCGCGGTCTCCGTCTCCCAGAGGTCAACTACCACCAACCAATCCAGCTTGTCCATAGCCGCCCGCTCCATGTTGGAGTTGGGGCCGCACACTGCCGGGTTCTGCCCCCAGCACATCAGCCCCTTGATGGTGCCGGCGTACATGGCCTCGAAGAGCCCGATCCAGGAGTAGTCGCCATAGGGCTTGGTGGTCTTGGGCAGATAACTGTAGCCGAAGTCGTTGCCGCTGGTCGCCGCATTTCCGTACCACGCCTTCAACAGGCTCACCATATATTTGGGATAGTTTTTCCACCAGTTGAGGCTCTTGGTATCATAGGTGGTGTAGTAGTCAGCAAGCACGCGGCTATTATGCGCGCTCAGCGTTGTATCTTTATTGAGGGGCTGCTTGAGATAGCCGGGCAGGATGTGGGCTAGGAGGCACATGTCGGTCGAGCCCTGGACGTTGGACTCGCCCCTGAGGGCGTTTATGCCGCCGCCGCAGACCCCGATGTTGCCCAGCAGAAGCTGCAGGATGACATAGGAGCGAATGTTCTGGGTGCCTTTGGTATGCTGGGTGGCGCCCATGGCATACATGATGGTGCCCGCCTTGCCCGGCTTCCCGGTGGCGGCATAAGTCTGGCAGACCTCAAGGTAGGTGTTCTTGGGTGTGCCGGTGATACCGCAAACGGTATCGGCATCGTAGCGGGCGAAGTGCCGCTTAAGGATCTGGAAGACGCAGTTGGCATCCTGGAGGGTCTCATCCTTCTTGGGGATGCCGCTTACTTCCGTTTGATACTTCCAGGTGGACATGTCGTACTTCCGTTTGGCGCCGTCCGTTTCGTTTTGTGTCCCCTGGTAGCCGCTGAACAACCCGTCCAACTCATCAGCCCCCTTGAATCCGGGGTTGACGAGGAAGGCGGCGTTGGTGTATTTCGTAACATAGGTCATGTTGTAGTTTTCGGGGTGCTGGTCCATATCATCGAGCACGTAGTTGATCATGCCACCGATGAAGGCGATATCCGTGCCCGATCTCATCTTGGCGTAGATATCCGCCTTGGAGGAGGTTCGGGTGAAGCGGGGGTCAACGCTAATCAGCTTGGCCCCACGATCCTTGGCATGTTGCACCCAGCCGAAGGAGGCGGGATGGTTCTCTGCCGGGTTGGCGCCGATGACCAACATACAGTCGCTGTTGCCGACATCGTTCCAGTGATTGGTCATCGCCCCTCTGCCGAACGACTCTACCAGAGCCGCTACAGTGGAGGAGTGTCATATACGGGCTTGGTGTTCGACATATACCAGGCCCATGGTGCGCAGCATCTTGACCAGGAGGTAGCACTCCTCGTTGTCCAGTGCCGCTCCTCCCACTGAGGCGATGGCATCGGTCCGGTTTACCGTGTAGTTTTGCTCATCGGTTGCTGTCCAGTGGGCATCGCGTGTGGCCTTGATCTTGCTGGCAATCTGGTCGATGGCCCAATCCCATTCTACCTCCTGCCAGTTGCTGGCGTATGGGGCTCGGTATTTAGGCTTGATCAGCCGCCTCGGATTCAGCTTCCCGTCAACGGTTCTAAGCTGGGCTAAAGAAGCGCCCTTAGCGCAGGCACCGCCGCGGTTGATGGGATGCTCCGGGTCGCCCTCAACGTTTACGATATTGCCATTATCTGCGCCAACAAGAAAGCCGCATCCCGAGGCATCATACGGGCAAATAGTGGTTGTCTCACCGATCTTCTTATGCAAATCGATGTTGGGGGTGGTGGAGGCTGCTGCGGTAAGGGAAGTAGGCTTTCCCAATACTCCATAGAGCACAACGCCACCGGCACCCACTCCGGAAAGCTTGAGAAAATCCCTGCGACTTATATCCACAATTCTCAGCTCCTTTCAATGGTGTTCTTATAGGGTAATAATTTGCCTGATAATCTGTTGTGAAATTCAAACATTAATCTTGTCCAAAAAGAAAAGGCGACCTATCCCCAAAAAGAGGCGGACGCCTCCCCTCCTATCATATAGCGCCACGGCATGTTGGCATATTCTGTCATATTTTTCACAAGTTGTCAATACTTTGCGTCGGTTTTTAGGGCCATTATTTAATAAAATATGGGACATTATACCAAGATTGCAGGGCGTATTTCCAAGAAAATCGGGCATTGTCCCTAAGTTACTATGTCATTGGCCCGCAATCGGGGGCTAGAGCATGTCGCAGTGGGGAAAGCCTGTACTACGCCCCTACCAGCTGCTTTACGAGGGAAAGCTCGTCTCTTATCAGCCTAGGCGTTAAGAAGTTGTTTCTGATGTGCTCCGCGCCTTCCCGTCCCAGCTCTTCAGCGAGTTCGCGGTGCTCCAGCAGGAAGACCACTTTATCAGCACACTCCTCTATGTTATCAATCAGATATTCGCTAAGTCGTCCAGCCATCTGCAAGGGAATGCCGCCGGCATTTCCAGCCACTACAGGTGTCCCTTTCCAAAGAGCCTCGGCCACAACCAGGCCAAAACCTTCCTTAATTGACTTCTGAATCACCACATCGCTAGCCGTCTGAAAGGCATTGACCTCCATATTGCCGACCCCGTTAAGGTTGCTGAATACGTGGACATCTTCATGTTTATCTGCTTCCTCGTTGATGGCGGCATATAGCTCCCAACCCTCGGGGTCATCACCAGCGAGCGAACCGACAAGAGCCAGTTGCAGACCGGGAACCTTTTGCTTGGCCAGTCGGAAAACCTCTATTACACCAAAGGGGTCCTTCCAAAGGTCAAATCGAGACACCTGAACAATAAGCGGTCGGTTACTGTCCAGTCTGAGGTTGTCGATCATGGTTTGACATACCTCAGCTTTGGGAAGTGGCATATTCTTACTACTGAGCGGGTCGATAGCGGGTGGCATGATGGCAATGTGAGGACCCTTGAGATCGGACGGCACGAACTCGCTCTTGGTAAAGATGGCGGCATCGAATTCTTCGATATAGGGTCGCAGGAATTGCCAGGCCTCTTTGTCTGGCTCAGAGCTATCGACGTGGCAGCGCCAGATCCACTTCGCTTGTATACCTTGGCAAAAATAGCGTAAGGCTGCTGGTTGAGGATCATTTATTACGAAAACGTCATAATTGGGGTCTAGCTCCCGGGCATTGCTTTGATTGTTGGATAGATAGACCCTTTGGGTCATCTGGTCGAGTAAGGGGTATTCGGCGCCCTGTAGGGCATTGTGCATGGACTTCGTGATGGCGAAGAAGCGGCGGTCGCCACGGATAACCTGCCAGTCAGCATGAATCCCCAGGCTACGGACTATGGGGATATAGGAGAAAAGAAGCTCGGCTACACCACCGCCAAATGGTGTGGAGTTTATATGGCACACTCTAAGACCTTTTAGGTCGCGAGCCAGTGAATTGATTTCATCGAATAGCTCGGCTGCCAGCAAAAAACGGTATTTGTCGATCTCCTTCACACCGAGAGAAATCTTCTGTAACATCCTACTAGCTCGGTGGTGCAGTATAGCACATGGCAGTGGCAAACTACAAGGTGGTGCTTCTCACTGAGCCGGGTATCCCAGGGTATGATCATAACCTCCTGTATCGCCACACCGTCCCATGAGGGGTATCTTCCAGGCTTATACCTAGCTCTGCTAGCTGAGCCCGGATCCTGTCAGCAAGTACCCACTCTTTCCTTTGCCTATACTCAACCCGTTTCTCGATCAATAGCTCGATGTAGGAGGCTTCCCTTTGGGATACATCCTCGTCCACATTGATACTATGCTGAGCTAACACACTTATCACTCCTTGAACATCGATGTGAGGTTCCCATTCTCTGAGCGTCAGGCCCAGTACTCCTGTGAGCTCAAGGAGTGCCTCTCTAGCTTCCCGGGAGGAGTATCCCTCATCTCTAGCTCGATTTATATCCCTCGCCAGGTCAAAGACCACAGCGATGGCCTGTGCGGTATTGAAATCGTCGTCCATGGACTCCATGAAGCGCTGGCGGTAGGGCGCAACCTCTAGCGCTGTGGCCGATGATTCGGGGCCTTTGCGGTATACTGCCAGGCGCAGCCTATCGGCCCCTCTCTCAGCTGCCTCCAGCCCTTCCTCGGTATAGGTGAGGTGGCTTCGATAGTGGGAGCTCAGGACAAAGAGCCTGAGGGCATCGGCACTATAGCAGGCCAGAGCATCTTTAACAGTGATCAGATTGCCCAGCGATTTGCTCATCTTCTCCTTACCCAGCTGCATCAGACCGTTGTGCATCCAGTATTTGACGAAGGGGCTAACGTCGGTGAAGGACTCTGACTGGGCGATCTCGTTCTCATGATGGGGGAAGATGAGGTCCTGCCCGCCACCGTGAATATCCAGGCTCTGGCCCAGGTATTTGAGGGACATGGCGCTGCACTCGATGTGCCAGCCGGGTCTTCCCGGCCCCCAGGGGCTTTCCCAAGACGGCTCGCCGGGCTTGGCAGCCTTCCAAAGGGCGAAATCCGTGGCGTGCTCTTTTTTGCCCTTATCCTCGATACCCACTCCGGCCATCATCTCATTCAACCGCCGATGGCTGAGCTTCCCATACTCGGGGAAACTCCCCACACGAAAGTAGACATCGCCCCCGGCCTCATAGGCGTGCCCCTTCTCGATCAGGCCCTTGATGACCTCGATGATTTTAGGGATCTCCTCGGTAGCCTTGGGGTAAATATCGGCCCTCTTCACGTTTAGGGCATCCATATCGGCGAAGTATTGGGAGATAAACCCCTCGGCGAGTTCCCTGGGCGAAGTGCCCGATTGATTGGCGCGGGCGATGATCTTGTCATCGATATCGGTGAAGTTCTGAGCATGCTTCACCCTGTAGCCGCGAAATTCAAGATAGCGCCTGATGACATCGAAGACGATGTAGCTCATAGCATGCCCGATATGGCAATCGCTGTATGGGGTTACGCCGCAGACATACATCGTAACCGGGTCGCTAGCTACGAAGTCCTCTTTTCGGCCGGAAAGTGTGTTATAGACCTTCATTTCCTTTGGAGCTATAGGCTATTTTACGTGCTATTGCTTATCGCTATCGATGCCATTACCGGGTCGAACCCTTCTCTTCCAGCTATGGGCTATTATATGTGCTATGGGTTCTCGCTTTCAATAGACTCTACAGGTTTTTTTCGACCTGTCTGCTGCTCTATGTTTTCGCTGTTCCATTCGCTTCTATGTTTATGGGCTAATCGTACTGATGAGGGCTACCGCATGAGCAGCGATGCCCTCGCCCCGGCCGGCGAAACCAAGGCCCGCCGAGGTGGTAGCCTTCATTGATACCTGTTCTATATCGATGCCCAGGGCATCGCCGATGTTGCGCTGCATTTCACCGACGTAGGGGGCCAGCTTGGGCTCTTCACAAATGATGGTGGCATCGACGTTTTCTACCTTGAAGCCATGCCCTTGAAGCATAGCGTTGACGCGCTCAAGGAGAAGGATACTGGAGATATTCTCGTATTGAGGGTTGGTATCGGGGAAATGGGTGCCGATATCACCGAGGGAAGCGGCACCGAGGAGAGCATCGATGATGGCGTGTACTACCACATCGGCGTCGCTGTGGCCCCAGAGGCCGCGATCAAAGGGTATCTTCACCCCGCCAAGCAAAAGAGGGCGTCCCTCTCGTAGCGTGTGAACATCATAGCCGATTCCAACTCGCATTTTTCGTTCTTCGCAATTTACGCTGTGGACCTTGCAACTAGGTATGGGTGTCCACTGTTATATACTGATCAAAGGCTTTTTCACCATTTATGCTGTGGACTGTGCGATCGCGAATGTATGTCCACCCTTATATACTAATGGAACGTTATTTGGTGCCTTGGACCGTTATAACCACGGCATAAAGGTCGAAAAAGAACCTTCGATCTCCTAGCCTCGTTCTCTGCTTCTCAGAATGGCCTCTGCCAGCAAGAGGTCTTCAGGGGTCGTCACCTTAATATTGGCCTCGGAGCCTGGATAGACCTTAACCTTGTATCCCAAGTTCTCGACCAATGTGGCATCGTCAGTAACATCGCCCTCAGCCTTTCGGTAGGCTTCATTTATGATATCGAACCGAAACACCTGAGGGGTCTGCACCGCCCACAGGCGTTGGCGAAGCGGCGTCTCCTCGACGAAGGAGTCTGAGGCAACAACCTTGATGGTATCGGCAACGGGCATGGCAGCGATGGCTGCGCCACTCTGGCGAGCCGCCTCAAGCCCTCTCTCTATCAAATTCGGGCTAAGGCAAGGGCGTGCTCCGTCGTGGATCACTACCCACTGGCAATCGGAGAGCCTTTCAAGCCCATTCCTTACCGAATCCTGCCGTCGTGCTCCCCCGGGGCATACATCGACCACCTTAGACCAGCCAAGCTCCTTTACCAGTTGATGCCCTTCCTCCACCTTATCATCGCTCAGTACAATGACAACCTGGTTAATAGAAGAGCACGCTTGGAACACATCCACTGTGTGGGCGATGAGGGGTTTGCCTGCTAGATTGGCGTAGATCTTATTCACCCCGCCCATTCGCTTGCTCGCACCAGCGGCGACAACAATGGCGCCAACCTTTTTCATTCTTCACGCCCCTTCAAGGTTTTCGAAGGTCATTCGTCCCAGCTACTTTTATTGAGGAGCGCCCCGCCAAGTTCGAAAAACTCACTCCGCTTTAGGGTGGGCGAAGATCATTCGGCCTGCCGCCGTTTGCAGCACCCTTGTGATCACTACTTCAATGTTCGTATTGATAAAGCGTCGCCCATCCTCGACCACGATCATTGTCCCATCGTCGAGGAAGCCCACCCCCTGCCCCAACTCCTTGCCTTCCTGGATAATGCGAACCTCCATCTCCTCACCGGGCAGGACAACAGGTCTCAGCGCATTGGCCAGCTCATTGATGTTTAGCACGTGTACCCCTTGGAGCTCAGCCACCCGATTCAGGTTAAAGTCGTTGGTAATAATGGGGCAACCGAATATCTTGGCCAACTTAACCAGCTTGTTGTCAACATCCGGGACATCCTTGACATCCATCTCAGAGATATCTATGTTGGTATTGGACTGTTTCTGAAGGTTAGACAGCACCTCTAAGCCCCTGCGACCTCGGTTGCGGCGCACCGGGTCATAGGAATCGGCGATGTGGTGCAACTCGTTGAGAACAAATCTAGGGATGATCAGTGACCCCGGAATAAAGCCGGCCTCTCCTATATCAGCGATGCGCCCATCGATGATGGCACTGGTGTCTACAATGGCCTGCCCATTGCGAGGCACTATCATACCAATGCCTTCAGCCATCTCAGGAAGGGTGATGCCGAACATATAGAACAACTGCCTTCCCTGTGCTATCGTAATAGATGTTATAACCAGGCAGAGGAGCAGACTTACCCCAATGGGGGCAATGTTCCCCCACAGTCCGGGAAGCAGGGAAAGCGGGAACGCCAGGAGCACAGAAATGAGCAATGCGATTATTAAACCTACGATGGTGGAAAGAAAGACATGGGTGGGAATACGCCGGAGCCCCCGGGAACTCCACTGATAGGGAGAACTCATTTTGACCTCCTCCACCCCCCAAGCAACAGAAAAGTGCACACACCTACACTTAGAAGGAGCCTCTAAGCTACTTTGTAAGGAAAAACGACTATAACTAAAAGCGTCCTCGCCTTGTTTGCTGGGAGGTAGCTTAAATTTTCTCAATTAATAGCTTAACACAAAAAGGGGGACATGTCAAAGGGAGTTGCCTCATCCGATGAGGAACCCTAGCAGCAGGCGCAGCGTCCAGTATCCAGCTAAGGCCACAATCGTGCCCTTGATTGTCTTGCCTACGAGCAGAACGAGGAGGAATTTCCATAGAGGGTAACGAAGAGCACCCGCGGCAATACCAGCGGCGTCAAAGATGGGGTTTGGTACTGCGGAGAAGCAGAAGAGGACCAAAGAGCCCCTTCGCTTCATCCAATCCTGCAATCTGGTGTAAGACTTTCTGTTCTCCAGTGTTATTCTACCACTATAGCCCGCCATATAGCCTGTCAACTCACCTATTGGCTCAGCCAGCCCCACCATAAACCCCACAATGAACGGATTCAATATGGCCCCAAGGAGGAATATTACCGGCAGGCCAGGCACAGGGATGATAACGACGGCGCTAGCCATCAGGCTGATCAAGAAAGCCCCAAGGTAGCCGTAGAGCCAGGCATTGTCTAGTGCCTGACTCGAAAAGTAAATAGCGACGAAGATGATGACGATGGCTACTAGGATAATAAGGACTACATAGTGTTGCCTCGTCCAGCGACGCCTCTTTATCTGCTGAGCGACCTCTTCACTGGCCGGATTAAAATCCGCCGTGCCTTCCTCGATGCTGTCAATCTTATACGTTTCTTCGTTTCTATTATTTCCCATCGCCTTTGAAAGAGTACAGGGATCGGCTAGGGAAGTCAAGTTGCAAAGGTGAAGCCATCGGGGCCGACATCGATAATTATGCGGTCTCCCTCCTTAAACTCCCCCTGGAGGATTTTCGTGGACAGGGGGTTCTCTAACCGACGCTGTATGGAGCGGCGCAAGGGGCGGGCCCCATACACCGGGTCGAAGCCCTCCTTAGCCAACTGAACCTTGGCCGCCTCGGTGAGCTCCACAGTTATCTTTCTATCGGCAAGACGCTTCCTCACATCCTTCATCATGAGATCGACAATTTGCTTGATCTGCTCCTCGGTTAGGGGCTGGAGGATAACGATCTCATCGAGCCGGTTGAGGAACTCGGGGCGGAAGGTGCTCTTCAGTGCGCTGTCTATGGCGCTCTTTAACCGCTGCTGCTCGCTCTTGGTCTGCTTGGAGAAACCGATAGCCTGGCGCTGAAACTCCTCTGTGCCCAGGTTGCTGGTCATGATAGCCACGGTGTTCTTAAAGTCCACGGTTCTGCCATGGCCGTCGGTCAGCCTGCCATCCTCCAGGATCTGGAGCAGGACATTGAACACATCGGGGTGCGCCTTTTCCACCTCATCGAAGAGGATCACCTTATATGGGCGGCGGCGCACTGCTTCGGTCAGCTGCCCACCCTCCTCGTAGCCGATATAGCCAGGCGGGGCACCGATAAGGCGAGACACGGTATGCTTCTCCATGTACTCGGACATATCAAGCCGCACCATGGCCTCTTCATCGTCGAAGAGAAACTCGGCCAGGGCCCGAGCCAGCTCTGTCTTGCCGACCCCAGTCGGTCCCAGGAAGATGAAGCTGCCAATGGGTCTCCGCGGGTCCTTGAGCCCTGCCCTGGCCCGCCTGATGGCCTCTGAGACAACCCTGACGGCATCATCCTGGCCGATAATCCGTTCGTGGATGCGCTCCTCCATATGTAAAAGCTTCTCCACCTCTCCTTCAAGCATGCGGGACACGGGGATACCTGTCCACTTGGAGACCAGATCGGCGATGTCCTCCTCATCGACGACGCTATCGATCTTTTTCTCCTGGAGCCACGCAGTTTTCGCCTGATTGTACTCCTCTTCGAGACGTAGTCTTTCAACTTTGAGCTCGGCGGCGCGCTCGTATTCCCGCCGTTGCGATGCTGCTTCCTCCTCATTGACTAGCTGCTGGACCCTCTTTTCAAGCTCCTTGACCTCATGCGGGGCGCTCTCGGTATCGATCCTGAGCTTTGAGGCCGCCTCGTCGATAAGGTCAACCGCTTTATCGGGGAGAAAGCGGTCCGAGATATAGCGCTGGCTTAGCTGAGCGGCGGCCTCGAGGGCGGAATCGGTGATCTGGATCTTGTGATGAGCCTCATACCTGGGGCGCAGCCCGCGTAGCATCTCGATGGTGGCATCGACACTTGGCTCATCGACATAGACCGGTTGCAGCCGCCGCTCCAAGGCTGCGTCCTTTTCGATGTGCTCCCGATACTCATCCAACGTTGTCGCCCCCACGCACTGGAGTTCGCCGCGGGCCAGAGCCGGTTTGAGCATATTGCTGGCATCGATGGCACCCTCAGCAGCGCCGGCACCGACTACGGTGTGCATCTCGTCGATAAAGAGAACGATCTCGCCACGAGCCTGGCGAATCTCATCCATGACAGCCTTGAGGCGCTCCTCAAATTCGCCTCGGAACTTCGAGCCGGCAACCAGTGCCCCCATATCGAGCGCGATCACTCTCTTCCCTTTCAGGGAATCGGGTACATCATCGGCTGCGATCTTCTGAGCCAGGCCCTCGACGATGGCGGTCTTGCCCACCCCGGCATCTCCAATGATTACCGGGTTATTCTTGGTGCGCCTGGTAAGGACCTGCATCACCCTTTTGATCTCGTCCTCTCGTCCGATAACAGGGTCCAGCTTACCCTCGTGGGCGAGCATGGACAGGTCGCGACTGTATTTCTCCAAAGCGCCGTATTTGCTCTCAGCCCGCGGGTCGGTGACCCGGTGTCCTCCTCGGATGTCCTGAAGGGCACGGTAGACCTTCTCCTGGTCGATGCCGAAGTCGCGAAGGATGGTGGCGGCCTCCCCCTGCCGATCGCTGGCCACGGCGATAAGCAGGTGTTCTGTGCCGATGAACTCATCCTTGAGCCTATCGGCCTCGGAGGCAGCATTCTCCATAAGGCGTACCGTGCGCGGTGTGGCATAGATCGTCTCCCCCTTGTAGGTGACTCTGGGCGTTTTCTCCAGCGTCGCCTCGACGCGGCTTCGCACCTCGTCGGCATTTACCCCAAGCTTATGTAATATCACGCCGGTTAGGCCCTTCTCTTGACGGAGCAGGGCCAGAAGTATATGCTCCACATCCCACTGGCTATGGTTATAGCTACGCACCAGCTCCTGGGAGTGGGCCAGTGCTTCCTGAGCCTGCTCGGTAAATCTATCCTGCCTCATTGTTTCACTCCTTTGCAAGATATTTTTGGAGTATTTACGCTCTTCTTAAGCTGGTAATATCAACCCTAGTATTTATAATTGCACTATAGCCCGGCCTCTTTGAGGCGCTCGATCTCCAGCTCCATCTCCTCCATTTGTCGTTGCATCTCAGTGATTCTCTCGTTAAGGTGGAGGATGACCTCCGCTCCGGCAAGGTTGACCCCAAGGTCGTTCATCAGCGTCTTGATCTGGCGCAACCTCTCGACATCCCTTTGGGAGTAAAGGCGCACCCGACCTCGGGAGCGCGATGGCTCAATAAGCCCCGCTTTTTCATAGTAGCGCAGGGTCTGGGCATGTACGCCAAGTATCCTGGCCACAACGCTGATCCCATAACAGGGTTCGTAATCATCGAACATCATTTTTATCACCTCTTTTTCGATCTTCACAATCTCTTAGTAGATATTGCATCTTAGATTCTAGGGTTCTACCGCAACCGAAGCTTCTTCAACTGCCTATTTCAATCATCACCCATCGTGGGCCACTGACCTCATCTCCAAGATTACACTCGCCTTACGCTTCCTCCCATGGCGTAGGAATCCGATCTCGGCTAAATGGCCAGCACCCACCCCTTCCACCGCCCGCTGCAACTCCTCGGCGCTGGTCACAGGTTTCTGGTTGACAGCAAATATGACATCCAGCGGCTTGAGGTTCGCCCTGAACGCCGGACTCCCCGGCTGAACCTCGAGCACAAGCACACCGCGGCTCTGGGGCAAGTCGAGTTGTTGTACCAGCCGTTCCTCCATCGGTGAACCTACCCCGCCGATGCCCAGCCAGACGGCGGACTGCTTTATCTGCCCCATCAGCTGCCCCAGGGTACTGTAGGCAGTGGAGATAGGTATGGCAAAACCCAGCCCCTGGGCGAAGGGCACCATCGCCGTGGTGATCCCGATAACCCGGCCCCGGGCATCCACCAGCGGGCCGCCGGAGTTGCCGGGGTTGATCGGGGTATCAGTTTGAATCAGGTTCCTGAGTATAACCCCCTGACCCTCGATGGTACGTCCCAATGCGCTCACCACCCCGGCACTGACCGTCCAGCCGAAGCCGAGCGGGTTACCGATGGCGATCACTAGCTGGCCCACCCGGAGGTTATCCTGGCGAAGCTCAGCCACCGGAAGGTCGATGGCACCGATTCGGAGCAGGGCCAGGTCGGTCGACCGGTCGGCACCGACCACGGCTGCGGTGAAGCTTCGTCCATCGGCCAGGATTATCTGTGCCCTGGCGGCGTTGCCCACCACATGGGCGTTGGTCAGGATACGGCCATCGGAGCCGAAGATGACACCCGAGCCCACCCCTGAGGTACCGTGCGGCGTTCTGCGCCGCGATGACGCTCGGCGCTCGATCTTGACCACCGCCGGGCCAACCCTCTCCGCGGCGGTAGTCACCACCTCTGAATAGGCATCCAGGGCCTCAGATTCTTTATTCAACATAATCTATCCTTGCTTTATTGTTTGCCCGAGCCAAGGTCCCTGAGTTCGCGGAAGAGCTCCTTTTCCCGGTCCGTTAGCTTGGTGGGCAAGATGACTCTAACCTGAGCCAATAGGTCGCCATTCTTGGTATTGCCCATCCCGGGCATGCCCTGTCCCGCGAGGCGAAAAACACGCCCGTTCTGGGTCTCAGGTGGTATCTTGAGGGCAACCTTCCCCTTTGGCGTTGGCACCTCGACCTCGCTGCCGAGCACGACATCGACAAGGGGAACTTCAATCTCCACATGGAGGTCGCTATCTTTCCGCTGAAAGGTGGGATGAGGTCTCACTGAGACCACCAGGTACAGGTCACCGCTAGAGCCTCCGGTGGAGCCTGGCCCACCCTTGCCGGCTACGCGTATTCGCGAGCCATCCGCGACACCACGCGGGATCTTGACCTCAAGGCGTTGCGGCCGCATCACCCTTCCTGCGCCGCCGCAGGTGTAGCAAGGGGCGTTCTCAAGCGTCCCTCTGCCATTACAGACGTGGCACATGCTCTCAGCTTGAATCTCAATGGTGCGGGTGCTGCCGTGATAGGCCTCCTCCAGTGTTACCTCAATGGGTTGTTGGATATCACGACCGCGCCTTGGTCGGCGGGATGTGGTCCTGGGGCCAAAGCCGCGAAACAGGCTGTCGAAAATCCCCCCGAGATCGCCCGCTCCGGAGCCAAGGTCACCGAGATCGAAGGTGAATGTGCCTTGATCAGCGAAGTCGCCAAAGGGCGCCTGCTGCCATCCGGTGAACTGGTCAGCATGTTGCCATTTGTCGCCAAACTGGTCATATTTTTTGCGCTTCTCCGGATCGGAAAGGACTTCATAGGCAGCATTTATCTCCTTGAACTTGGCCTCAGCAGAGGTGTCGCCCGGATTAACATCGGGGTGATACTTGCGGGCCAGCTTGCGATAGGCCTGTTTTATATCCTTATCGTTAGCATTCCGGTTCACACCTAGGACCTCATAATAATCCTTAGCCGCCATCTTTGCCCTCCATTATATGGTCTATTATAAAGTATTGACAATCTATTGTCAATAGTACTACAAGCATAATATTAAACTATTAATAAATTATAATATATATCTTAACAATATGTTGTAAATATGCTATATTAATGATTGAAAGAAGTGGGAAAGAAGGGAGGTGAACAAGATGAGCATGATCCGTTGGGAGCCTTTTCGTGAGTTGATGGGCCTGCGTCAGGCTATGGACAGGCTTTTCGAGGAGAGCTTTGTCAGGCCGTCGCGTATCCTTGGTCTTTTCGGCGAGGAGGCCCAGCCGCCTATTGACATGTACCAGACGCCTAAAGAGGTAGTGATTAAGGTGGCCTTGCCGGGCGTGAAGTCGGAGGAGGTGGATGTAACCATCGCCGGCGATACCCTAACGATAAAGGGCGAGACCAAGACCAGTGAGGAGGTGAAGCGGGAGGATTACCACTATCAGGAGCATCGCTATGGTGCCTTCAGCCGTGGGGTAAAGCTTCCTCCCGACCTCAAGCCCGATAAGGCAGAAGCTACCTTTGAGAATGGCATCCTCACCTTAACCATCCCCAGGGCTGAGGAGGCCAAGCCGAAGGCCATCAAGGTCAAACCTAAGGGGGTCATCGAGGGCAAAAAGAAGTGAGCTCTTCTCGGGGCTAATGCAAAGGAGGCTGGATAAATGCCAGCCCCCTTTTTGTATAGGGCTTTAGATTACGTGGTCAGCCTTCTATACAGGGTCGGGAGGCGTTTGGGCAGGGACTCGATGTCCCACACAACTTCATAGCCGATATCATGGCACATCTTTTTCAGGTAGTCCTGCCCCGCCTTGTCCACGGTTAGGCAGAAGGGGATTATATTCTTTCGCTTGGCCTCGAGGAGCGCTGTCTTGGTATCGTGGATAGCGTAGTCTTTCTCCATAGCATCCCGGCCGTAGCCATGATCCTGGGGCCGGCCATCGCTGATCAGGAAAAGTATCTTAGTCCTGGAATCTTGATTCTCCAGCTTCGAGGTGGCATGTCTGATCGCTGGCCCCATTCTGGTGGCGTGCAATGGAGCGGCCTTATCGATCCGCCGTTTCACCTTTTCCGAGAAATCTTCATCGATGTCCTTGATGACAAAGAATTCTACATTATCTCTACCATACCCTGAGAAGCCGTAGATTCCGTATTTGTCGCCAATGGTCTCCAGCGCTCCGATTAAGAGAACCAGACTCTCCTTCTCTACATCGATGATTCGCCTCGTTTTTCGGGTCGCCATTTCTTCACGCTGTGACCTAAGCCATGTCATATAGCCCCTCACGTCGCCGTAGAAGTCCCATGTGTCGTACGTCTCCCTTAGTTCCTCGATAGCTTCAGAGGTGGAGGCGCTCATATCGAGGAGAAAAACTACGGAGACATCCCTCTCCACTTTATTCCGTCTCCAGTAAATCTTCTCGTTAGGAGCAACACCGGCCTTCTTCTCCACCATGGCCTCGATCACGGAATCCAGATCGAAATCCTCCCCATCGTGAAGCTTTTTTATCTTCTTAAAGAACTCGAGCGTTACCAGCTCGAATTGCCGCTTGATCTGGGCAGCAAGATGGGAATAGTTCTTAAGCGTGTTTTCAAAGAAATCCGTTGTCCCTTCAGCGGTGGTCTTCTCGCGAAGGCGACACCACCTAGGCTTATAGTCGTTGGCGCGAAAGTCCCATTCATCATAGAGGAAGGCACTCTCTTCCTCCTCAAGGGATCTGTCGTCCACGGCAGCCTTTTTGGCATCCTTTCTTTCCGGAGTGGGCTTATACGGCATCGGATGGTCAACTTCATCCAGCAGATTGCTGATAAAGAGGCCGATGGAAGAGGAGAGATCACCGGGCGAAATGCAGGCAAGCTCAATCTCAACACTCTTCTCCACCATTTCCTTCAGGGCTTCTGGTGACAGAGGAATCCCTTGAGGAGTCTCCTTTTGAGAATAATCCTGCTTCAGCTTCATTAGCAGCTGAACAAGCTCCGGCTTGAAATCGCCTCGAAAATCCACCTCGCTGGGGCTCTCATAGGGAAGCTCCTCGCTCTCAAGCCCGCCTACCTCCGGAATGCCATCGAGGGATAATGTAAGCTCGTCGATGTCTTCATAATCTATACCCAGGTCTATTGTCTGCCACCCTGCCTCGTAAAGCTTATTGGCGATACTGCATAGAATAGTATAGAGCCTGATGGTAGCTTCGGCGGAGTCCTCCACTGTGGCCTGTGGCGACTTTAGCCTACCCGCAATGTAATAAATAATGCGAAGCTCATGCTCCACTTCAGCGGGAAATTCGATCTCGTACAGATCTATGAGGCTCATTTGAATCAGGAGTTCGACCAATGCCTGTCTCAAAGGCAGGGAATTGAAGGTGGGTCTCTCAGCTAGCGCCTGTCGCTGCACCTCATTGTATTTACCTCTAATGCCGGCGTATTCTCTCTTTAGCAGGTAGTCTACCCTGGTGTCCTCCACCGCAGTGAAAATGTCAGCGGCAAGCCGCCGGTTGGCGAAGAGGTCGAAGAACCTCTGCATATCGGTAATGCCATTCCGGCTCCGCTCACCAAGCTGAAAGCGCAGGTTGGGGAAAAGGGTGGCCTCTTTATCGAAGGAAAAATCGAAGCTGCCAAATTCAAGATGCCCCGCCTGGTGGGTTACCATAACCTTATACCAGGCGAAGTTCTCTTCCTTGATATCGTATCTATCGACGATGGGCGGCAGAAAAACCCCTGTTCCCTCTGTGGATGGCCTCTCCAGAGAAGTCCATCCTATCCCCCTATCCTTTAAATTTTCGGTGGAGAGTATTTGAGCATTCCTCCCTGTGAGCGCTCTCGAGTACATGCGCAGCACCTCTCTAATCTGGTCCAGCTCAACCCTGGAAGATAGGCGCTCCAGAACCGCCTCGCCCTTTAGCGACTCCAGGCGAAAGTAAGCCTCTCCAGCTTCTTCGCGTTTCTTAAGGATACTTTTGCCCTCATTAAGCCAGTACTGCAAACTGGAGATGCCGATCCTCTGCACCAAGGTGGGAGAGATCTTCAGAAATTCAATGGCAGAGGTTGGGGATATGACTAGTAGCTCCTCGAAGGCATCGAGGAGAGGGCTGTGGAGCTCAGAGTCAAGCTTGTTGAGAGCCTGGGAACCATCGAACAGAAAAGAGGAAGCGTGGATGCCATTGGAGCCGGCGATAGCCATGGCCATAGAAAGAAACCGGTTTCTCTCCTCCCGCTTGATTCGGGAAAGGAGCTTCGGTCCTAGGGCGAAGTAGGCACGGGCATCTCCCCAATTGGTTTGGGACAGAACCACCGCCAGGTTTAGGAAGGGCATTCGCTCTTCCCTCTCCAATCCGGAAAAGACCTCCTCGGCTAAAAGCAAGCACTCGCTGGCGAAGTCATAGGATTTCTCAGCCAGCGAATCCAGGAAAAGGACAAATTGCGCTACTTCCGCGAGGTTCAGGTAGCGCAGAAGTCCTGGGCTGGACTCGAAAAACTTGGCTGAGAGGGAGCTTGAGCGCCAGGTCTCTTTGTAAAGGGTCTTTCCGATGCTGGCCCAATCCTCAAGCTGACCTGGGGAAAGGAAACCGAGTGCTCCAGGGCTGGCTCGAAAATAGGCGGTGGCCAAGGTGCTCGATTCCTGTGAGAGCCTTCTGCCCACCTGGGCCCAGGAGATGAGGGTGGGAAATGATAGCTTCTCCAAAACTTTGGGGGTCACCCTGAAATACTCCAAGGCTGATTCCCAGGCACGGTAAGAAAATTGGGCAATGGCAATGCCCTCCTTGGCCCAATTCTCAAGCTCCTCTATAGAGAGTCGTGTCCTAGCCACAGAGGCCGCTTTTTGGAATTCCGTTAGGAGTGCTGGAGGAAACCGACCGAGTTCTCGCTCCAGCGGGGAAAGGAACTGGTCTTCCATTTCATACCTTTCCATAATCGTTATCTTCTCCGAATACAAGATCCAGGAACTGCTTGAGAATCCTCGCCGTTGCCCCCCAAATCACCTTACCCTTGTACTCGAAGAAGCTGGCTACGTAGGTTCTTCCCTCGTAGACGTGGGACTCTTCACGATAGTTGTTATTATCAAGCAGCGCCGATATAGGCACCTCAACCAGTTCCTCTAGCTCATTCGTGGCTATGGTGAACTCGTAGGGGTAGGGGATGATGCCAACGAAAGGGGTGATGAGGAAATTGCTGGTGAGGGTGCCTATCCTGTCCAGTTCCCCCAATAGCTCCACATGCTCGGGCTGCACCCCGATCTCCTCGAAGGTCTCGCGGAGGGCAGTATTCACGAGATCTCGATCCACCTTATCATGTGCCCCTCCAGGGAAGGATATCTGCCCCTTATGATGCTCGACCTTCTGGGTCCTTTTGGTGAACAGGATCCAGTATTCATCATTCCTCTCATAAATAGGCACCAAAACCGCAGCCGGGGCTAGTGGAGCATCGGTGACGACAATGGTCTGCTTTTCCCTCTGAGAGAGGATGCGCCTAATCTTTTCCTTGTCTAACATACTGCTATTTTGTCTTTTTAGGGTTACTGCTGTCGATGGCAGCTACTGGGTCGAGCCGCTTTGCCTCATTGCTGCTTGCCAAATGTTCGAAATAATCGTTGAGCCTAGAGAGGGCTTTCATCGCTCGATCTAGGGTGGGGTAAACCACGATTCTACCCTCTTGCTCTATCATGCCTGCTAGTTGCTCCGGCTCGGTCCCATATAGCCAGCAAACGACAGGCTTTGCGAATTTATCGGTGATCTGAAAGATATCTCCCAGTGGGAAGATAGGGAACTGGCTAGAAAAGGCGGCAAAGATTATGATAACGCCATGGACATTACCATCGGCCAGAAATGCCTCCAGAGTCGTGTTGAAGACTTGGTCAAAGGGATGCCCAGCAATCATCATCGCTGGCCAAATATCGGCGGGATTTTCTAGGGTCTGCCATGTGGGAGCGAGGGCACCGATTTTACTTAAGGTCTCAGGCGACAGCTTGGCCAGATTGAGGCCATATCTTTCACAGGCATCCAAGGCGATAATCCCTCCGGCACCGGTGATGGTGATGACCCCAATCCCTCTGCCCTTCATCGGAGGCAGGCGCAAAAAGGCCTTGCAGAGGTCATCGAACTCATCGACATCGCTCACTCTAATGACACCGAGTTGCCTGAAGGCGGCATCATAGACCTCGTCCTTGCCCACCAGCGAGCCGCTGTGGGATTGGGCTGCCCTAGCACCCTCTTCACCTTTCCCCGTCTTGAGAGCGACTATGGGCTTTTTCTTGGCCACTCGGCTGGCTACCTCCATAAATCTTCTGCCGTCCTTTGCCCCTTCGATATGGAGCAGGATGAGCTTAATCTGGGGGTCATCCTCAAAATACTCCAGTCCATCGGCAAAATCGATATCACAGGCATTGCCGAGATCGATTCCCTTTCCCACGATAATAAACTTGGGCAGGCCGATAAAAAAGAACCCGGTTTGAGCGATAATCCCTATAGGGACCTTCTTCATTGCCAATTCTATAAAGGCTGAGGTGAAATGGTTGAATGCGTTAACGATCCCGAAGGTGTTGGGCCCCAATATCCTGGCCCCTCCCTCCCTGGCAATCCTAACAATCTCGGATTGGAGCTCCCTACCCTCATCGTCGCCATCGGCAAACCCTTGACCAACGATGATGAGCGCCTTTATGCCCCTTTGGGTGCACTCGCGGACGATGCGTGGCACAACCGTGCGACCGGTGGCTATCACAGCGAGATCGATATCATCGGGCACATCGAGCACACTGGGATAGCATTTCATCCCCAGGATCTCTTCGGCATTGGGATTCACCGGATACAATCTCCCCGTGAAACCGGCGTTCACCAGATTCTCCAGAATACTCATGGAACCGGGCCCGGTGAGTCTGGGGACCCCGATAATAGCCACCGATTCAGGTTCCATGAAGAGCTTCATTTCACTCACGAATAACCCCAAAGGGATGCCTACTCAAAGATGGTGGATACAACCTCCTCGATGCTTCGCTGCACCTCGGCATCGTCGCTCAATACCCATACTATGGCCACCTGGCAGGCCCTCCGCGGTGGGATGCCTTCCCGGATGAGCCTACCGGCGTAGATCAAGAGACGGGTAGAGACCCCCTCCTCAAGCCCATGCTCCTTGAGATTCCTCACCTTCTCCCCAAGCTTGGCCAGCTCCCAGGCGACCTCCGCCGAGACTTCACTCTCGTGCTCTATGATCTCCTTTTCCTTTTCCCGCGACGGATAGCCAAACTCGATAGCGATGAATCTTTGGCGGGTGCTGTGCTTAAGGTCCTTTAGTGCGCTCTGGTAGCCGGGGTTGTATGAGATCACGAGGAGGAAATTGCTGTCAGCCTCGATGACCTGTCCCCTCTTCTCCAAAGGCAGGATGCGGCGGTGGTCGGTAAGAGGGTGAATGAGCACAGTGGTATCCTTTCTGGCCTCCACGATCTCGTCAAGGTAACAGATAGCCCC
>Ga0114930_10000802_pt1 | contig 32251 bp, 23 predicted proteins | sample AnhtaG_FD_87300 | JGI IMG/M metagenome (GOLD analysis project Ga0114930, IMG submission 87300) | Deep subsurface microbial communities from Anholt, Denmark to uncover new lineages of life (NeLLi) - Anholt_01485 metaG | ecosystem: Environmental > Aquatic > Marine > Oceanic > Sediment | place... | reverse complement strand
TTAACGCAATCGAAAAAGAATCCCGAGTACTCGGGATTCCTACGGATAAATACAATAGTATATCAGGAAATTCAATCATTTCCGACATTTTCAGCTATGTGCAAACAAATTTCCTGATGAACCTTTATTAAAACATCTTTAGTTTTATAAGGTGTATGGAAGTTTTACATATATTCGTTACTTAAAGATTTCTCGGCTTCTCTCGAAATGACAATTTAACATTTATCTGTCATTGCGAGGATCCCCCGAGTACTCGGGGGATACGTGGCAATCTCGCCACTAAGATCTAATATAAAGCTGAATTTTGCCCTAAAAGTAATTTTTGCCAAAGTTTTGATAGTAATTGTTCAGAAATTGTAAATGAATAAACTGGAGTTTACACATGGATTTTGAATTATCGGAAGAACATCAATTTGTAAGACAAACAGTAAGAGAGTTTGCAGAAAAAGAACTTGCCCCGGGTGTCCAGGAGCGTGACGAAAAACAGGAGTTCCCATATGAACAGATAAAGAAGCTCGGCGAACTCGGTTTTATGGGTGTAGTTATTCCGGAAAAATATGGCGGCGCCGGTCTCGATAGTATTGCCTATGCAATAGTTTTAGAGGAACTTTCCCGTGTTGAAGCAGCCGTAGGAACCATCGTATCGGTAAACAATACTCTCTTTTGTGGAGGAGTATATAAGTTCGGTACGGAAGAACAGAAGCAAAAGTACCTTGTTCCATTAGCAAAGGGAGAGGGTCTTGGCGCATATTCGCTGTCAGAGGCGGGTGCAGGTACAGATGCTGCATCTTTAAAAACGCGTATTGTTTCCGATGAAGACCATTATATCGTAAACGGAACAAAAATGTGGGTTTCGAATGGGGCAAATGCTACCCATTACATCGTTTTTGTTACTCTTAACCCTGAACTCCGCCATAAAGGCATATGCGCTCTCATTATGGAACGGGAAACCGAAGGCTTAAAAATCGGTAAAAAGGAAAACAAGTTGGGAATCCGGAGCTCAGACACAGTTGAGCTGATTTTCGATAATGCCAGGATTCCCAAAGCTAATCTGCTCGGCAAAGAAGGTGAAGGATTTAAAATCGCAATGGCTATTCTGGATGACGGGCGTATAAGTATTGCTGCGCAAGCGGTCGGCATAGCCCAAGGTGCGCTCGATGCAGCGTTAAAGTATGCCAGGGAACGCGTGCAATTTGGTAAACCGATTATCGATCATCAGGCTATTCAAAACAAACTCGCGGATATGGCTACCGGAATTGATGCCGGAAGGTTGTTAACATATCGAGCCGCTTATTTACGAGACCAGAAAAAACCCTACTCCAAGGCAGCATCTATGGCAAAACTGTTCTGTGCTCCGATGTCAAACAGAGTGGCGGATCAGGCAGTACAAATTCATGGAGGGTATGGCTATTTGAAAGATTTTAATGTAGAACGATTCATGAGAGATGCTAAAATCACGGAAATCTACGAAGGCACGACAGAAATTCAACGAATTGTAATTGCCAAGCATTTGAAAAATGAGTAAGGCAAAAGAGTGTGTTGTGTATATTTTAAGAATGCGATTTGGAGGATTCAATGGATATTAAGATTAAAAAAGTTCCAGGTGAGGAATTAAAACCGAAACCGACAAAAGATACGCCGCTTGGATTCGGCAGAATCTTTACCGATTATATGTTCACAATGAACTATGAAGAAGACAGAGGATGGTTTGATCCGACTATACAAAAATATGAAAATATTTCGCTTTCACCTTCTGCCATTGTGCTTCACTATGGTCAGGAAGTTTTTGAAGGAATGAAAGGCTATTTCCGTGCCGACGGCAAAATAGGATTATTCCGTCCTGAAAGGAACTTTCAACGCTTTAATAACTCCGCCGAACGGTTGTGTATGCCTACAATTCCCGTTGAGAACCAAAAACAGGCATTGTTTGAACTGCTTAAACTGGAAAGGGACTGGATTCCGCAGAGTGAAAATGCAACAATTTATATTCGACCTAACATGATTGCTACTGAACCGGGACTCGGCGTTAAACCATCCAAATCGTACCTTTACTATATTATTCTCAGCCCCAGCGGAGCATATTTCAGTAAGGGTTTTCTACCGGTAACAGTATTTGTGCCGGAAAAATACATACGCGCCGCCGTTGGAGGCGTCGGCACCGCTAAAACAGGAGGAAATTACGCTGCAAGTCTTTTGGCGGGAAAAGAAGCAAAGGAAAAGGGATGCGACCAGGTTCTCTGGCTGGATGCAAAAGAAAGACGCTATGTTGAAGAAGTCGGCTCAATGAATATCTGCTTTGTTTTTGGCAACAGAATAGTCACCTCAGAGTTGGATGGTGCGATCCTCGAAGGCGTTACCCGTGATTCGGTTCTCACTCTCGCACCACATCTTGGCTATGGAGTGGAAGAAAGACGTATCTCTATCGATGAAATTGTTGACGGAATTAAATCCGGGGAGCTGACCGAGTGCTTTGGGTGCGGCACCGCTGCGGTTATATCACCGGTTGGTAAGTTGACGTATAAGGATGAAATTTTTAAAATCAGCGATGAGCCCGGTCCCGTTTCTGTTCAATTGTTCAAAGAACTTACTGATATTCAATGGGGCAGAAAAGAAGATACATTCGGATGGACGGTGATTGTTGAGTAATACGTTTATATTCCCTGGTCATTGGTAAGCATTTTTATCACGAATGTATGCCATTTTAGACCTGTGAAAGTAATAAGCAAAACTATGGCATAAATTATACTCGGTCCCGCTCAGCGGGTGCAGGATTCATTGAGCATAGTGGCTCCGAGCATTCGGATCTTGGGCTGCGACATTGAACCGCATCCTTTTTACGACATTTAACCACATCCTTTAGGGTGTGGTTAATTATATGATATTGTTTTGCTCCAATGTAATCCTTTTTCCTGTAATTTTGATTGAATTTTAAATTAATTTTTACCAAATTATATATATGAAGATAAGTTTCGTGAATCCATATAAATATTATGCGTTAAGTTCTTTGAAAGCGGGCAGGAGTAATGACAGGAAATCGACGACGCGCCAGAGAAGAGGCATTACAATTATTATATGCTCTCGAAATAAGCCGGAATTCATTAGAAGATGTGCTTAAAGACACATCCATAATTCGATCCGATGAGAGCCCGTTCGATCCATTTACAAGAAGCTTAATCGAAAAAGCTGTAAAAGTATCACAGGATTGCGATGTGTTGATAGAAAAACATGCGCGTAACTGGAAATTGAATCGAATAGCCCTTATCGATAACTTGATTCTCCACCTTGCCATTACGGAATTCCTCTTTTTTTCGGATATACCCCCAAAAGTTACCATAAATGAAGCATTGGAAATAGCAAAAAAGTTCAGTACCACCAATAGCTGCCGGTTTATAAACGGCATTCTGGACTCTGTTCTTGCAGAACTGCTCGCCGGGCACAAAATACTTAAAGAAGGAAGAGGATTGGACACCGAAACGAGAAAACCGGTGAGGAATACACAACAAAAGGCATCAAAGTAACATGAAACTGGCAATAATATCTGATATTCACGGTAACCTTGAAGCGTTAGAGAAATGCCTGCAATATCTTGATGAACAGAGTGATATTACATTCACCGCTGTTCTTGGGGACATTTTAGGCTATGGGGGAGACCCTTGCCTGTGTATGGAGAAAATCCGAAACCGAGCTGACATTGCAATAATAGGAAATCACGATGCAGCGGTTATAGGTACAACAGATATCGAATATTTCAATCCGTTGGCGCGCAAGGTAATTGTATGGACACGAGATCAAATATCCGAAGATGACCGCACATATCTTGCTAACCTGCCATACAAAGTAATAAAAGATAACATCCTTTTTACCCATGGTACGCCAGGAGACCCTGAAAAATGGATGTACATTTTTAACTGGCTCGATGCATTAGATGAATTTCGGAATTTTTCCGAATCTATCTGTTTTGTCGGGCATTCTCATGTACCCGGCATCTATGAACAACTGGCGTCAATACCGCACGACGCCGGTGCGGTACAATTAGACTCCGCCGGTAAATATATTATAAATGTAGGAAGCGTAGGACAGCCGCGAGACAGTGATTCGAGGTTGTCTTTTGCCGTGTTAGACCAGGATAATTGGACAATCGAAATCGTTCGCCTTGAATACGATATTGAAACAGCACGACAAAAAATCGTAAACAATAATCTGCCCCAGTTACTGGGCGACCGCCTCCTGATGGGGAGATAAGGCATAATACGGAACAAAGTAACCGTTGTCGTATTATAACAACATACGGAAGTACGAATTGCGAATTGCGAATTGCGAATTGCGAATTGTAAATTAGGAATAATAATCATCGGGTTCGTAAGGGGTATGGCTTACGCCACAAGACATGCCCCTACGGGATACGGGATAAATAATTATACCACGACATTCATAATTCGTAATTCGACATTCGTACTTCAAAAAGAGGTTTAATAATTGAGCATATTGAAAAAAATATTTGGTGACCCGCACCAGAAAGCTATCAAAAAAATAAAACCCTTCGTTGAAGAGATAAACCGCCTGTGCGAAGGATTCGACAGCCTTCCGCAAGAAGGATTTCCCGAAAAAACGAACGAATTTAAACAGACGATAACAGAAGCGCGGAATAAAGTTCGCGAAGAAATGCAGGACAAGCCTGAAGAGGATATTGAAAAGGCTGAAAGAAAAGTCGAGAATGAAATTTTAGAAGAAATCCTGCCCGAGGCATTTGCAATTGTAAAACAAGTATGCACACGGCTTATGAGTAAAGTGTGGGACGTGCGGGGGATACCCACAGAATGGGACATGATTCCCTATGATGTGCAGTTAATCGGCGCCGTGGTACTGCACCAGGGGAAGATAACGGAAATGGCTACGGGTGAAGGAAAAACTCTCGTCGCAACAATGCCATTATACCTTAACTCGCTCACCGGTCGCGGTGTTCATCTTGTTACTGTAAATGATTACCTTGCCGCTCGTGATACCGAATGGATGGGAGAAATCTTCAAATATCTCGGTGTGTCTGTCGGGTGTATCCTGAATGATATGGGCACGGAAGAACGCCGCGAGGTATACGCATGCGATATAACGTATGGGACTAATAACGAATTCGGTTTCGATTATCTCCGCGATAACATGTCAGCCCGCCCTGAAGACCAGGTCCAGCGGGGACATAACTACGCCATTGTTGACGAGGTCGACTCCGTGTTAATCGACGAAGCACGGACACCGCTTATTATCTCCGGTCCGGTTTCTGTTTCCACGCAAATGTACGACCAGCTCAAACCGCGTGTCGAGCGGACCGTAAAAGCACAAGTTTCCTTAGTCAGCCGATTAGTTATGGATGCTGAAAAACTTCTCGAAGAGGAAAAAGACTATGAAGCCGGTACATTAATTCTACAGGCATACAGGGGCGCTCCAAAAAACAAACGGCTCATGAAGCTGCTCAATGGGCAGGGCATAAAAAAATTGATGCAGGGCGTCGAAAACAATTATATCCGCGATAAGCGCATGCAGGATATCGATGAGGAACTCTATTTTACCATCGATGAGAAACGACACATTGCCGACCTGACGGATAATGGACGTCAGTATATGACGCCGGACAATCCCGATATGTTTATACTTCCAGACTTAACTGAAGAAATACATTCTATTGAATCGGATGAAAACCTGTCAATGGAGGATAAAGAGCGAAAAAAAGGAGAACTGCAGGCGCTCTACAGCCAGAGGTCTGAACAAAACCACAATATCTCACAGTTATTGAGAGCCTATTCCCTGTTTGAAAAGGATGTAGAATACGTAGTTCAGGATAGAAAGGTATTAATAGTTGATGAATTTACCGGTCGCTTAATGCCCGGCAGGCGATATTCCGACGGACTTCATCAGGCAATTGAAGCTAAAGAAAACGTAAAAATAGAACGGGAATCCCAAACACTTGCAACTATTACATTACAGAATTATTTCAGGCTTTATGAGAAATTGGCTGGCATGACAGGAACGGCTGTTACCGAGGCAAGTGAATTTTACGAAATATACAAGCTCGACTGTACTTCCATCCCTACCAATGAACCGGTGGCGCGCACAAACTATCAAGACCAGATTTACCGCACAAAGCGGGAGAAGTATAACGCCGTTATTGAAGAGATTGAAGAAATGATTTCTGCAGGTCGTCCGGTGCTTGTAGGAACAATCAGTGTAGATGTTTCGGAAACGCTCAGCCGGATGATGAAACGAAAGGGGATTAAGCATTCCGTACTCAATGCCAAACAACACCAGAAGGAAGCAGAAATTGTCGCAAATGCAGGCAGAGCCGGAGCGGTTACCATCGCAACAAATATGGCTGGGCGCGGGACAGACATAAAACTTGGAGCCGGTGTTGCGGAGTCTGGCGGTCTGCATATAGTCGGTACGGAACGGCACGAATCCCGCCGTATCGACCTCCAGCTTAGAGGTCGCTGTGCACGTCAGGGAGATCCGGGTTCATCGAATTTTTTCCTCAGCCTGGAAGACGATCTTATGCGGCTTTTCGGTTCGGCAAGGATTGCAGGTATTATGGACCGTCTGGGTGCGCAAGAAGGAGAAGTTATACGGCATTCCATGATTACCAGGTCCATTGAGCGGGCACAGAAAAAGGTCGAAGCGCATAACTTCAGCATCCGGAAACATCTCCTTGAATATGACGATGTCATGAATAAACAGCGGGAAGTTATTTATAACCTCCGCAATGCCGCTTTGAGGGGGGGTAATCTGAAAAATGAGATTCTGCGAATGGTCGATGAATTTGCTGAAGATAAAATAGACGAGTATACTGAAGACGGAACATATCCCGAAGATTGGAACTGGGAAGGACTCAAGCATGATTTCTTGCGCGTTATGCTGCTGAATATCAATATTCCTGACGAAGAAAAGCAAACCCTTAAACCCGGGGAATTAGAGGAAAAACTCAAGACAGCCGCACATGCTATATATTCAAAAAAAGAGGAAGTACTGGGTTCGGAACTCATGCGGCAGCTCGAAAGGCTTGCTATGTTGAGGGTAATTGATGAAGAATGGAAAGACCAATTATATGATCTGGATCAAGTCAAAGAAGGGGTAAACCTGCGTGCTTATGGTCAAAAAGACCCATTGATTGAATATAAAAAAGAATCATTTGATCTTTTTCAAGGGATGCTGGCAAAGATCAATGAAAGTGTTCTCACATTTATTTTTAAAGCACGGTTTGAAGCCGCAGAACGCCCCCGGGAACGGGCACCTCAGCCTGTAACGCTCAGTCATGAGAGCGCCATCGGTCTTGGCTACCAGCAGCCTCCCGAAATGCAGGAAGCCGCACGCGCCGGGAAAAAACAACCAGTCCGTGTAGGGAAAAAGATCGGCAGGAATGAACCATGCCCGTGCGGCTCAGGGAAAAAATACAAAAAATGCCACGGCATGGTGTAAATTCCTTGATGTTATTTGTATTACATTCTATATATATTTATTCACACCTCGTAAATCTCAAGCATGATATTAAAATTTTACCAAAGTCCTGATTTGAGACATAATTCAATAAACGGCAGAATTTTCCTAAAGAAACGGTGATATTTGCCGATTATTAAGTAACGCGCAAATATACTATGAGCATATTCCAGGGAGGGAAAAGATGCTCAACCCGTCGCTGGCGCCAGCACACTTTTTTCGGTTTCGACCGTATTACGTGGTTAATGTGTTTTTAAACATCAAGCCGCACGAGGGAATAACTCCGCTCCAAAAGCGCCTCCGCGCAGTCCAAAAACAACCTGAAACCTTTCCGTTAGAAAAACCATCCCCCCAGACCACAAGCACTCCTCAAGTCGAAAATTCTCTACCGGATATCGACCAAGTTGAATAAAACAAAGCCCGTCATAAAACAAATTATTTATTTCTAAAGCAGAATTTCAAAAATATTTACATGTTATCCGAAATAAAAGTAACTATTTTTGTTGCTTTTTATCAGTAAAAAGTTTAACCTAAATTACTCAATCAAGTATTTTTAGTCGCCATATGAAAATAGAACCAGAATGACAAAATTTTTATAATCTGATTTAAACATGTTTTTAATAAAGAAAAAATATCAATTGAATTCGATGTCATTTCCGCCGCATAAGTAGAGACTTACGCCGTGAAAACTGGAATTCATACATTAAACATCTGGATTCCCACTTTCGTGGGAATGACAACAAAGAAAAAATTCAAGACCTTATTTTTCAACGTATAATGCGGCATTTTTAATGCCGCATAGTACAAGCATTCTTAAATACGATGACTTGGTTTTTATAATATTTTCAAAAGAACCGACCCTGCATTTTAATGTTTTTAAGATTTAATATGTCACCGAACTTATGAATTAGAGTACTTTTTGTATGATCAAATATTTATCTTCAAAAAAATAAATACTTTGAATTATCCAAGATTAGAGTACTTAGTAGGATCAAATATTTATCTTCAAAAAAATAAATACTTTGAATATATTTAGTTATTTGAACTCGTTTAATTTTTCACCCTAACCCTAACCCCGAGTTCTCGGGGTCATAAACAGGTATAAATTAAATTATTCTCAGACAGAAGCAGATCCGCATAATGCGGAAAAGAGCAAAATCAGATGACTAAATCTTTACAATACTTTGAATTATCCAAGATAAGTAAAACAGGATAAACTTTAATAAATGTCATTCCCACGAAAGTGGGGATTTTATTGATGTAGATTATTTGATAATTTTAAGTATTTTTCTATACGAAACAATAGATTTTAGGCTATAATAAGTTGGCGGTTAAATTTTATGATTCATCTAAAAAATGCAAATTATTTCAAATACAAGATTATTCCGTAAAATGCAAACGCCATAAATTATTTTGCTCTAATAAATATTTTTAAAATCAAAAATATCTAATATTTGAACAATATGTAAAATAAACCATGCTCAGAAAATCCCTGCGAAAGTGGGAATCCAGTTTCTATATTACTAATGGATTCTCCCGAATATTCGGGAGAATGACATTGATATCAATTGATATTTTTTTAGTATTACCTTATTCAAAAATAGAATTTATGAATAAATCAGACGATGAATAGTCAGGTATTATGAATTTTTCATGTTAATAGCAAAATTATGTATAAATATTATTATTTTATTGTTATATTACATTGTGTTTAAAATTAATGTGGTGCAATTATAATGACTCCCAAAACCCGCATAATTCGTGAGAGCAGCATTAAAAAACGGCTTTTCATAACGAGCGAAGACCTTTTTGTCCGGTTCGGGGATAAAATACGGAATGAAGGTATCGACGTTGTGCACACGGAAGACCTGCATGCAGAAAAATGTGATTCAACACTGGATATATTTTTGATCTCCCGGGAGTTTTGTGAAAAATCTGACAGCTCAATTACCTCTTTATTAAAAGATAAAAAGAGGGATTCAGCTCTTTTGTATTATGTCGGTAAATCCTTCAGCGATTCTGATTATAATAATTATTTCGATTTAATTATCCCTGAGCCTGTCAATGAAGTATATCTCATGCGAACAATAAAAAACGGCTTCCTGATGATCCAAAATAATTTTGAGAACGAATATTTGCGGCGTGAATTGAATACCCGGAACACGCAGCTTCAGGAATTGTCGCATATTGGTCAGCAGCTTATGGTTGAAAAAGACCTCAATACTCTCCTGAACTTGATCCTTCTCAAAAGCAGGGAAATTACAACGGCAGATGCCGGCAGTTTGTATCTTGTGGAAGAGAATGAGAAAAAGAAAAAGCACCTTCGATTCATGATTACGCAAAACGATTCTGTCTCTTTCGAATTTCAAGAGTTTATCATGCCGATTTCCAGAAAAAGTATTGCCGGTTTCGTTGCAAGTACAGTTAAAATGTTAAATATTGATGATGTCTATGATCTGCCGAAAGATAGTGAATACTCTATTAACAAGAGTTTTGATGAAAAAATCGGGTACCGCACAAAATCCATGCTCGTTGTTCCATTGCAAAATCATGTCGATGAAGTAATAGGTGTTATACAACTGATAAACCGCAAGCGGGAATGGGAAAAACGTCTTACCAAACCTGAAGATTTTAAGAATGAAGTCTGTACTTTTACCGAAGAGTGCACTGAAACGGTAACCGCTCTCGCAGGACAAGCTGCAGTCTCAATCGAAAACAATTTATTATACCAGAGTATAGAACGGTTGTTCGAAGGCTTTGTCAGTGCATCAATCACAGCAATTGAATCCCGAGATCCAACAACATACGGTCATTCATCACGAGTTGCGACTTTAACGGTTAATATGGCAGAAACGGTTGACGGAATAAAATCCGGTCCTCTAAAAAATGTTTGTTTCAGTAAAGACCAGATTAAAGAAATCCGATATGCATCGCTCCTGCATGATTTTGGTAAAGTCGGTGTCAGAGAACATGTATTACTAAAAGCAAAAAAGCTCTATCCATACCAATTAACTGAAATAATGTACAGGATCGGGTATCTAAAAAAAATCGAAGAAATTAAAAATCTCCAGAAGCGCATACAGTTTCTGTTAGACTATGGTTCAAAAAATTACCAATTAGTTTTTCATGAAATGGAATATGAACTGAAAAATAAACTCGATGCGCTTACCAGAAATATAGAATTTATTAAGGAAATAAACGAACCGACCATGATGGAAACCGATAAATTTAGACATCTTGAAGAAATATCAAATCAAACTTTTATTGATTATAATGATGATGAAAAGCCCTTTATATTGCCGGAAGAAGTAACTTCTTTATCGATTAAAAAAGGCAGCCTTGGTGAGCGGGAGAAATTGGAGATTGAATCCCATGTTACCCATACATTTAATTTTTTGAGACAGGTACCATGGACTAAGGATATCAAAGATATTCCCCGGATTGCTTTATCGCATCATGAAAAACTTAACGGTGGGGGATACCCGCATAAATTGACCGAGGATGAAATTCCCGTTCAGTCAAAAATGATATCAATTTCCGATATTTTCGATGCCTTGACTGCTTCAGACCGACCTTATAAAAAGGCTGTATCGTTTGACAGAGCCCTTGAAATACTCCAGTATGAAGTAAACGATAATCATATTGATGACAAGTTAGTGCGTTTATTTATAGATGCGAAAATCTATAATAGTTTGCTCAAAAAGAAGGAATAATCGTCAGCCAATCACAATGCCAAACCAGAATTCCACAGAGCAGCCTCGATTAGCTCCGGAACCTACCGTTGGGGGACTAATATTCAATGCCAAAGGTGAGATATTTTTGATGAAATCCGATAAATGGAGGGGTATGTACTGTATTCCCGGAGGGCACATCGAGTTTGGAGAAACACTGATTGATGCAGTCAAACGGGAAATTAAGGAAGAAACAAATCTTGACGTAAACAATATAGAATTTCACTCGATTCAAGACTGTATTTTCTCTGAAAATTATTATGAAAAAAGGCATTTTATCTTTATAGATTTTATTTGTACTGCGGTTTCCAATGAAGTAATTCTTAGTGATGAAGGTTTTGAGTATATGTGGGTTAGCCCCGAAAATATCGATAAGTATCCTGTTGAACCGTATACGGTCAAAATGATTGAATTCTATCTTACGAAAAGTAATAAATCACGTTATATTACCAGCACTTCTAAGTGAGGGATACGAATTATGGTTAGAGCCGCAGTGATGAAAGAACCGATGTCGGAGGTGGTCGTAGAGGAATTTCCATATCCCGAAATGGAAGATGGCAGCGTTACTTTACGGACGATTTACAGCGAAGTGTGCGGGACCGATGTGCATCTTATGCACGGACGGCTTGCGGGGGTCCCGTATCCGATTATTCCCGGGCACATAAATGTTGGAACTATCGAGAAAATTAAGGGAACTGTACGCGATATTGATAGCCGCCCGTTTCGGACCGGCGAAATCGTTACATTTTTTGACGTCCATGAAACCTGCAACAAATGCTGGTATTGCCTTGTTGCTAAAGCGACAACCCGCTGCCCTTACCGTAAGGTATACGGTATAACATATTCAACCCGGGATGGTTTGTGTGGTGGTTGGAGTGAGGTGATTTATCTAAAACCCGGGGTAAAGATTGTGCTCCTCGGTGATGAATTAAATCCTGAAGAATTTATCGGTGGAGGATGCGGGATCGTTACTGCTTTCCATGCGGTTGAGCTCAGTGGAGCAAAGCTTGGTGACACGGTGGTTATTCAGGGAACGGGACCGGTTGGGTTGAGCGCAATTTCATGGGCACGCATTGCTGGAGCATATAAAGTTATTGCTCTCGGTGCACCAAAGTTCCGGCTGGATATGGCGCTGAATATGGGTGCAGATGAAATAATCGATATACAGTCTTTAAACAGTGAGGAACGGATTGAGCGAGTAAAAGAATTAACATTTGGGCGGGGTGCCGATGTAACTATAGAATGTTCGGGTAATCCGCAGGCTGTAGGTGAAGGTATGCGCATGACAAGGGACAGTGGTTCATATTTGATTGTCGGTCAGTACACAAATGCCGGTGATATTGAAATAAATCCTCACCTTGACATAAACAAAAAGCATCTCACTATTCGCGGCTGCTGGGGTTTTGACTTTAGCCACATTTATAAAGCCGTACAGATGTTGAAACGATTTAAAGGCGAATTTCCCTGGCATAAATTTATATCCAAAATATATACACTAAATGAAACTAATGCCGCCTTAAAAGCGGTGGAAAATCTTGAGGTGATAAAAGCAGTGGTTCGACCGAATTAACTTGGATTTAATTTAAATCTGAGCTTTGGTAAATTCACTAAATTTAGCCTAAAATAGATAGTACCAGTATTTAAAAGACGAGATTGCCACTCCCGCTAAGCGGGATCGCAATGACATAGTATTTCTTATTTATTTTATACCTTCTGTTGTTACGAAGTATTGGTAATGAATTCTTCTTTTGTCATTGCGAGCAAAGCGTGGCAATCTCCTACAATGTTACCAAAGTTTAGTTAAATGTAAAAATTATTAGACCTACTGCAAAATAACAATAAAATATGTTACAATGTGTCATGTCGATCCTACTTAGCGGAACGAGACATCCTGAAGCTTCGGGATGTCTCGTTCCGGTCGAAATAACAATTTCATATACTTCTAAATTTTTGAATAAGTCGGACTAATAAGAAATTACTGTTTTGCAATAGGTCTATTGTATTGTTATTTCTCCAAGATTAGTTGTTTTTCTATTTTCAACGATAACCGATTCATTCTCATATTTTAAACCGTTTGCATCTTCCACAAGGACACTGTATGTTCCTTCCGGTAAAAATGCAAGAATAAAGATACCCGTCTGCTTAACAGGGGAAGTAGCTACGGTGTCTCCGGCAGAAAATGCGTAAGCAACTGCAGTAGTGTCAAGATTCGTCACTTCGCCTCTTATTCTCCCTGTTTCATCTTCTTCAATAACTCTGATTGTCGGTCTCATCACGAATTGTAAATTACCCGGGGGTCCCGTAATATGAACGGCTCTTGATACGTCAAAATCAAGAACAAGAGACGTTTCTACTCCTTCGGATATATCAAAAGCGTTTACTAACTTTAATCCTGTCTGCCATGAACTTGGTATCGTGACCGGATACGTCTCGTCTTTATAAGTTATTTCTGATTGTTCAATCATTAATCTTATCTGATTGTAATGACCCGATTCAAGATGATCACTGAATAGTTCAAATACATTACCGCTATTGTATTGAAGAAGGTCTACAGAATGGTCTAAAGAATCAATTACTATCCATTCACTATCTTTATGAATAGCGATTTCACTAATATTGACTATCAGACTGGATATGTCAGCATAAGAATCGGTAATGGAGATTGTTAAAACTCCAGGCTGCACACTCTCAGGAGAGGTAGTGCTTTCGGAAGAGCAATTAACAAGAATAATAATTGCTATTAAGAGGGAACTAAGCCGTTTAGCCATCATGCACCTCGCTTGTTAAGTAAACTTAAATGATTAAATGTAAACATATATTTTGCAAATAATGTGCCATATATTATTTTCAGTACGAATAATTTTTTATAGGATTATTTATTTGTTATTATTAACCATTTTAATTTAAAAATGGTTTATATTCACCAGAAAACCACCGATTCAAAAATCAATAGCCGCTTCCTCACTAAGGTAAGCCGCCTTGCAATTACTACTCAGGTCATTAAATTGCTTGCATTTTATCCCGCTAAGCGGGATTTTACTTCGCTTTTCCCTCTGAGCGGGATTGGCGGTTCAGACATGTTCTTTGGATTTTTTAGTTACGGAAGGTTTTGGGAAATCTAATGCTTTTTTGCTGCTTTCGTTAAAATTATTAGACCTGATTAATTCATAAAATTCCATTTCAAAGTCCCGAGCACTCGGGATTAATTTATCACCCTCACCCTATCCCTCTCCCATTCCGCCAGAGGCGGATCCGCCTACAGCGGAAAAGGGAGAGGGAACTAAAGTCTCCCCCTTTTTCAAAGGGGGACTAAGGGGGATTTGATATTTTGTCTTTGTAACTAAATCACTCCCGCTAAGCGTGACTCATTAAATCAATCATTTAAAAAGGCCATAATTCCTCCCCCGAGTACTCGGGGGATGAATTATCCATGTAGATTATATAAAATACATTCCTATTTTTAATTGTAGGAATATTACCTGCATTTATTCTTATTTTTTAAAATTTAATATTGTCTTTCCTACTCTTTTTCACCGAAATCTTCTCTTTTTGTATACCGGAATACTTTTTGCCAATAACTCTAATAGATTATTGTCTTTTAATAATTAAATAAGTACATTATAACATTTCTACCTGTGTTTTAGACTAAGAGAAGGGCAAATGATAAAGTTTCGTATTCACGGAAGAGGGGGGCAAGGCGGCGTAACACTGGCTAAGATTCTTGGTTTTATGTATTGGAGCGAAGGGAAGTGGGTGCAGGCGTTTGGAGATTATTCCGGTGAGCGTACGGGCGCTCCTATATTAGCTTTTACATTGGTGGACGAGGAAGAAATTATAAACCGCAGTAAAGTATACTATCCTGACCATCTTATTATTCTCGATCCTACGCTTATTAGTGATAATATTCTCTCCGGTCTGCAGCCGGGTGGATTTCTGATAATTGACACTCCTTTTCCTCCGGAGCACTTTAATGCATTCCCAGGCTATCGTATTGCCACAGTCGATGCAAAAAAGATTGCGCTAAAATACAAATTGGGTACAAAAACAACACCTATAACCAATACCACTGTGGCGGGTGCGCTTGTAAAAATCCTTGGTATGGATTTTTCAACTGTTGAAAAGACCATACATGCGCTAAATTTCCCGGAACAAAACATCAGCGCTGCACAAGATGCGTTTTCTGAGGTTCGGATAGGCGATATAGTACCGGGAAAGCCAAAAGTAATCGATGTTGTTATGCCTACCGAGCCGGTTCCTCCACTGATTACGGGTAATATCGGAACAGCGCCTCTGTTAAATACCGGAGACTGGAAAAGTGAAGAGCCTTTCTATGCCGAGGACCATATTCCGCAGTGCAATTTTAATTGTCCTGCCGGAAACAACATCCGCGGATTTATCGAAGAAATGACCAAAGAGAATTATGACGGCGCACTTGAAATACTGAGGCAGACTACGCCTCTACCCGGCAGCACCGCAAGGGTGTGCCCTCATCCTTGTGAAGATTTTTGTAACCGGAGTGATATGGATGAAAAGGTAAATATTCATGCTCTCGAGCGTCTTGCCGCAGACAGGGGTACAGTAAAACCGCTCAAACCTCGAATAGAGCGCAAAGAAAAAGTGGCGATCATCGGCTCCGGTCCCGGAGGATTATCTGCGGCATATCATCTCAGAAGATTCGGATACCAGCCCACAATATATGAATCTCAGCCTGAACCCGGCGGGATGATGCGGACGGGAATCCCGGCATATCGATTGCCTGATGATGTTCTGAATGCCGAAATTCAGTATATAATCGATTCAGGCGTCACGATTAAATGTAATACGCCAATTGATTCAAAATCCTCATTTGAGCGTCTTCTTTCTGAATATGACGCTGTTATTATTGCGGTGGGGCTAAGCTTTGGCAGCGATTTGAAATTAAAGGGCGAATCGGCTGATAATGTTATACAGGGAATTAATTTCCTCCGCAAAGTCAATTTCGGAGAAAAAATCAATCCGGGTTCACACGTAATCGTGATAGGCGGCGGCAATACAGCGATTGATGCATCTCGAACGGCGCTCAGATTGGGCGCGCACGAGGTAACTATCGTTTATCGCCGCAGCCGGAAAGAGATGCCGGCAATCCGGGAAGAAATCGAAGCGGCGCTTGCGGAAGGTGTAAAACTGAAATTTTTGTATTCTCCTGTTCAGGTATTTCATAAAGAGGGGAAAAGCATTTTACAGGTTCGGAAGATGAAACTCGGCGAACCCGGTAAGGATGGACGTCGAAAACCGATCCCGATCCCGGATGCATATGAGGAAATTGAATTCACAACCTTGATTCTTGCAACGGGACAGTATGCGGATTTAAGTTTTTTGGGCGAAAATATTGAAATTGAGAACGGATTTATTAAAACAGATGTATTCGGTATAACATTACATGAAAAGGTATTTGCTGTGGGGGACGTTGTATCGAATGAGGGTACCGTCACGCACGCTATCGGGTTTGGGCGGATGGCTGCAAATGCTGTTCATCATTATATTAGCGGCGCACTTCTTCCAGATTATGCTCAAGATTCATCCAAAGTAACAACAGCGCAGCAAATGAACCTCTATTATTTTGCTCCTTCAAAAAGAAATGAAATACCCGAAGTTCCGGTTGAGCAAAGAATCAAAAATTTTGAAGAAGTAAATCTGGGTATTGACAATATTAATGAAGCGCTTCGCTGCTTGAGCTGCGGCGTGTGTAATGCCTGCGTAACTGACGGTGTAAGTAAATGTGAACTCTTTTGTCCCGAAAGAACAATTCACAAGGTTACTTCAACGAAACTGGAAATTAATTATGAAGGATGTAAAGGATGCCTGATCTGTATGGAGGTATGCCCGCGCAATGCTATCGATAAGCGCACTATAAAAAAAGAGGCAATAGCCCAATGATTAATGAACTCTGCACAGCGAATTACGCCGGAGGATACACATTTACAATCTGCGGAAACGCCAATCGAAAAGGGCGCGGATGTGGAACGGGAATATATCCGATAACCCCGCAAACTGAAGTGGTCGAGACCGTTGCAATACTGTTCGATCAGGGAAAAATGGAAAAGGGCAGAATTTTCCACGTAGAATCAGAACACAGCGCAATGGGCGCCTGTATTGGTGTCAGTATTGAGGGAGCCCGGGCATTTACCGCTACTTCTGCAAACGGCGCCTTATATATGGCGGAAAATATTGTGAATGCCAGCCTTTTTCGATTACCGATTGTCATGCAGATTGTTAACCGCACTCTTGGACCGGAATGGAATATCTGGGCTGAGCAGGGTGACAGCCTCATGTTCCGGGATTGGGGCTGGATACAAATCTACTGTGAAAATAACCAGGAGCTTGTAGACCATATCATTATGGCGTTTTATATCAGTGAAAACCACAAAGTTCTCTTCCCATCGATGCTCTGTGTGGATGCATTTATACTGAGCCATACAATGATGCCCGTAATGCTGCCGACACAGGAGGAAGCAGACGAATATCTTCCGCTCCTTGACCTTCCGCACCGTTTAACACATGAAAAACCTTTTACTATTGGCGGGCTTGCACTTCCCCGGGTTACAGCGTCCCATCGAAACGACATGGAGAAAGAAATATATAATGTTTTCGATGTTTATAAAGAGGCTCAGGATCGCTTTGAGAAGTTATTTGGTCGTCGTCCGGGAGACCCTGCAATCGGGCATTATCACGACGATGCTGAAATCATATTAATCGTATCGTCTACGGTCAGCAGTACAGTACGGAACGTGGTCGATTCGCTCAGGAAAAAAGGTATAAAAGTAGGGATGGTGAAAATAAAAATGTTCCGTCCATTCCCAACAAAACAGCTCATTCAATTGGTCGGTAATGCAGAAAAGATTGCCGTAATCGACCGGAATTTTGCCCTGGGTGCTCCTAATAAAATCGGCGGAATTTTTGCTCAGGATGTAATTGCTTCTTTATGGTATGCGGGTAATCATAAGTTTGTCCAGAACTACATTGTCGGAATCGGTGGTATGGATGTTACGCCAAATATCATTGAAGATATAGTCGATGATGTTGCCAAACGTAAACATCCTGAAGCATCTATCTGGAAAGGATTATAAATGAATAACGAAAACGAATCGGAAATTTTAAGGTCAGAAAATACTAACTGTGCAGGCTGTGGTATGTCCATAGCTCTTAATTTTATTGGCGATGCGCTCGGCAATAAAGTCAAATTGTCAATTCCGGCGTGCTGCGCAATTGTGGCGGCGCATTCGTTTCCATATTCTTCATATAAAGTCCCGGTAGTTGCATCAACCTTTGCTGCTTCTTCGATAGTGGCAGCGGGAATGAAAGCAGTCCAGCAGATGAACAATGAAGAGGAGCATGTAATCGCTTTTGCCGGTGATGGGGGCACGTTCGACATAGGAATGGCTACGCTCTCCGCTACGGCTGAACGGAATGAGAACATTATATACGTGTGTTATGACAATGAAGTATATGGAAATACCGGTGCGCAGCGCAGTTCTGCAACTCCGGTTGGAGCGATTACAAGCACCACGCCTCACGGGAAAAAAGAGGGCAAAAAGGATATTATGGGCATAATGATCAAGCATAATATCCCCTATGCGGCGACTCTCAGTATCGGCTATCCCGATGACTTTATTAGAAAGGTGAAAACTGCAGGAAAAATTCAGGGATTCCGCTTTTTACACATTCTTTCTCCATGTATTCCTAATTGGAAAATTGAGCCCTCATGTACCGTTAAAATTGCAAAACTTGCAGTTGAAACAGGGGTGTTTCCTTTATATGAAGTATTTCATAATAAGGAATATCACATCACGCATAAACCGATAGAGCTTCAATCCTTGAAAGAATACTTACAGATGCAGAAGCGTTTTTCCAGGATAGATGATTTAACGGCAGCGATGCTCCAGGAGCAAATTAAAGACAACTGGGAGTATCTTTTAAAAATGGAAAAAATGTTTCCTCCCAGGGAATTAACTGCGAAATATAATTGAATGTAAGAAACAATTAAAATCTCTGCAAAGCCAGAGCATATGTAGATTTGCTTTATCTTCTTTCAATTTATATCTCATCGAGATTTTTTTAAATATGCATCATTTATTTCTGAGAAGTTAGCCTGCATTTGATAAATAGTATAATTTTTAAAAAAAAAATGACTTGACTAACTGAAAAGAAAATTTTACCTTTTTCACTAATTAAAATGGCACTTGTAATCATTCTTTAGTAATTGTATTTATTTTAACCAAACCAAGAGGATCATCTATGGCTACACAGGCGAACTTAAAGAACATAGCTATTTGGGGTGGGGCAAACGAAAACAAAGTCAGGGCACCGGTGAGATGGAAACACGATTATATCCTTTTCGCATCTTATGTCGACAAATTAACCGTATTGGAAAATCCGTCGATATTAATCCCCTTTATTTTTGATAAAGAATTGGATGAGATTAGCTCAAAGGAATTATATGATGGCGTTTTTGAGTACAAAGATAAAGGTATTACTGTGGAATTGGTCGAAGGGTTTGAATATACGGAATATAAGATTTTTGGAGAAAAAGTTGATTTTAATGATTCCTCACTGTTTTATATTGGTAACATTAAAGACCCGGCTGGTTTTACAGATAGACTGCTTGGTTACTCGCTGTTTCATATAGATGATCTTAAAGACCCGGCTGGTTTTGTATTAAAAATTCGTGATGCTGGTGACCCTCTATCGAAATATATACGGGAGCAGTTTTCAGCTGAAACGCAGCAAATGCTTGATGCGTACGAAAATGATTCCTATCCACCGTCCGATTCTCTTAAGGAAGCTTTGGTCAATAAATTGAATAAACTGCTAAAAGGAGAAAATCTCTACGAAGAAGAACGCTTTTTACAGGTTAAATTAACAAAGAAAACTAAGAAACTGGTAGAGAACTACCCTGAGGGTGAGGATCTTATCCGCCTCAACAGGTTGCTCCTGGAAGAGGCTTACATAAACGAAATAGCGAAGAGTCGAATGATTTATACTGACGACAATCTATCTAAATATATCCGGGAGAAGTTTTCCACTGAGACGAAGAAACTGCTTGATGCGTACGTAAATGACCCCTATCCACCGTCCGATTCTCTTAAGGAAGCTTTGGTCAATGAATTGAACAAACTGCTCAAAGAAGAAAATCTCTACGAAGAAGAACGTTTTGGGCATGTGAAATTAACAAATAAAACTAAGAAACTGATAGAGAACTACCCTGAGGGTGAGGATCTTATCCGCCTTAACAGGTTGCTCCTGGAAGAGGCTTACCCAAACGAAATAGAGAATAACTATTTTCATGCTATAATAAAACGACTGATAGCTGCCGGCGCTCAGATTCGCAAACCGGAAATTCCTATAGAGATACACGACAGACCTTCTTTAGTGGATGTGGAACAACTGAATAAGCAGCGATATAATTATACTCGTGGTTCCTCCTTGTTTAATATAAACGACCTTAAAGACACGGTTGGTTTTACAGACAAACTTCTTGGTTACTCGCTGTTTCATATTGATAATCTTAAAGACCCGGCTGGTTTTGCAGACAAACTTCTTGGTTACTCGCTGTTTCATATAGGTAATCTTAAATACCCGGTTGGTTTTGCGGTCAAACTGCGTGGTTACTCGCTGTTTCGTATTGGTAATCTCAAAGACCCGGCTGGTTTTGCAGTAAAACTTCGTGATGCCGATGACCCTTTATCGGAATATATCCGGGAGCAGTTTTCAGCTGAAACGCAGAAACTGCTGGACACATATTATGAATCCGATACATTGTCTGATTCTCTTCGGGAAGCTTTGATTGATGAATTGAACAAACTAATCAAAAGTGAAAATCTCTACGAAGAAGAACGCTTTTTACAGGTGAAATTAACAAAGAAAACTAAAGAACTAATCAAGAACAACCCCAAGGGCGAGGAACTTATCCGCCTCAATAGGTTGCTCCTGGAAGAGGCTTACCCAAATGAAATAGCGAAGAGCCGACTGGTTTATACTGACGACCCTCTATCGAAGTATATCCGGGAGCAGTTTTCCGCTGAGACGAAGAAAATGCTGGACGCATATAATGAATCCGATCCACTTCCCGATTCTCTTCATGAAGCTTTGATTGATGAATTGAATAAACTACTCAAAGGTGAGAGTTTCTATGAAAAAAAACGCTTTGCGCATGTGAAATTAACAAAGAATACTAAAGAACTAATCAAGAATAACCCTGAAGGCAGGAACCTTATCTGCCTCAACAGGATGCTCCTGGAAGAGGCTTACCCAAACGAGTTAGAGAAGAGCCAACTTCGTGATGCCGATGATCCTTTATCAAAATATATCCGGGAGAAGTTTTCCACTGAGACGAAAAAACTGCTTGACGAGTACGAAAATGACCCCTATCCACCCTCTGATTCTCTTAAAGAAGCTTTGATTGATGAATTGAACAAACTAATCAAAGGTGAAAGTCTCTACGAAGAAGAACGCTTTGCGCAGGTGAAATTAACAAAGAAAACTAAAGAACTAATCAAGAACAACCCTGAAGGCAAGGAACTTATCTACCTCAACAGGTTGCTCCTGGAAGAGGCTTATCCACACGAATTAGAGAAGAGCCGGCTGGCTTATACTGACGACCCTCTATTGAAATATACCATAGAGCAGTTTTCCGCTGAGACGAAGAAACTGCTTGACGAATACGAAAATGACCCCTATCCACCATCTGATTCTCTTCAGAAAGCTTTGATTGATGAATTGAACCAACTAATCAAAGGTGAAAGCCTTTATGAAAAAGAGCCATTTACACAGGTGAAATTAACAAAGAAAACTAAAAAACTGATCAAGAACAACCCTGAGGGTGAGGAACTTCTCCACCTGAACAGGTTGCTCATGGATGCGGCTTATCCATACGAAATAGCGAAGGACCGTCGTGATAAAAAATTTAAACAAGATAAATTGATGGCAAGAAATATGAGGATAAAAGCCTGTTTTAAAGCTGTTTTTATCGTGACTCTTTTTGTCGTTAGTATAGGGTATCTCGGAATGGAGATTTTCTTTACCAAGTATCAGGATGTAACGCCAGAGGACAGCATGTTTATTGCGGCTAAAGGAAATTATGTTGTTTATAGTGTAGGTACACGTAAAATATTTACCGTCTTTAAATTTGGGGAACTGATTGAAGAAATCGGTTATGATACCACATATAAAATGAAAGTTATTGAAGGGAAAGAAATAAAAGATGAAATAATTGTGGATAAAATGGAAGATGCGGAAGATGAGATGGTCTATAATAGAGGCAATTTGCCTGTTGTATTTGTAACTGATACGCTAGATTATAAATATGTGAATGCAAATCCTTTCACCTTCGATTCCTATCAAGAAGCTGGTGATGCGGACTGGAATACATACGGCTCATTAGACAAAGGAAATGCAGAAAAGATTGTAATACGAGGTCGGGTTTTTGAAAGGGACGGAGAATATTTGGCGCTCCTCGGGCGAACATATACAGTATTAGGAACTGTTTCTGAAGTCGATTCGATACCTCAGTTTTGCGATCTTCTCGGGGATGATATAAGTTATATTACTGTATTATACTCACTAAAAGCCGAAAATCAGATAGATCTCTACGGTCGGATTGATAAAACCCTAACCTATCGTGAAGGCCGCAACAGCATTGATAAAAAAATCTTTACATTCCATGTTGAATATGCCCGAAGAGTAAGATAAACTAAATATTAAATGCTAAAGCCTTAATAATCATGGCAAACGGTACATTAAAACATATATCAATCCTGATGTTTCTTTGCCCAATCGTACTTCTATTTGTTTCTAACGGATTTGTACAATCATTCGATATTGAGACCAAGAGCCGGGTTTTTTCTTGAAGATGCCGTCCTTTGTCTTGGCGTGGAAGCTGATATTGAACCATTACCTATTGTAGGACTGCACATCGTTCCCAGCATCGATAAATTCCTTACCGATGAAGCTCCCGGTAACGTTAAATTAGATGCAAAATGGTAATTTGGGCTAAATGCTGTTTGCTAATATGCGTATTATCCTTAACGGCAGTGATACAAGCGTCGTTATTGAAGGTGGTTTACACTTTTCCGTGAATTAATATGTTGATAGAAAGATTCTATCTTGTTTCTTCCCGTTGATCTCATTAATCAAACCACTAATTGAGCTGGGTCATTATATTCTGAGTTACATTTCCTTTTAAATGAGCTTCAACCTCTGTACCAAGCAACCCTGTAAAAGTATCTGCTGTAAGTAATCGATTGTTTGAGCAAAAACATCAAAATTAGATTATTCTACAGTACATAGAAGTTTATTTTTTACTTGCGTATTCCACAAGCTCTCCGTATATTTTTCAATAAGTTGGATTTTTTATAGTTTTGTTGTTCCTTTCGCCTATTTTACACGCTGGAGCGTATAATGTTGCAATCTGAAAAATATGATATAGACCGCATTTTCCGATTAATAATTTCTTTGGTGACATTGTGTCTGTTATTTGCATTAATTTATTACCTACGTACGGTTCTTATTCCTTTTGCTATAGCTTTTGTTATTGCTAATTTCCTTGACCCGGTGGTTGATTATTTTGAGCGGGTTAGAATTCCACGGATAATTTCAATCCTCATTGTTTTTTTTATTATTGCCGGGATACTTTTTCTGTTATTTTTTTTCGGCGCACCATACGTAATTGCCGAGTTAAGTCAGTTCAGCCAGATTTTCCCTGATTATATCTCAGATATTTACCAATTTATAATCTCAAAGTTAAGTGAAGATTCTACGCAAAGTATTGACCAATATCTGAGTAAAATAATTGAAAACTTACAAGGAGCGCAATTTATAGATACACTGATAGATTACTTAACAAATATCTTTTCTCAGCTATTGTACCTGGTTTATCTCCTTGTTGGGAGTGTGATTGTTGTAATGTATGTATTCTTTCTATTGCGTGATATCGAGAGAATACGTGCCCGGTGGTTGAAATATATTCCTGAAAAATATCGAGAAACGGTTCAAATGTTCGTTAAGGATACATACTACTATACTATGACTTTTTTTCGCGGTCAGCTTACCGTTGTTACCATACTTGGCATTCTCTTTGCAATCGGGTTTTCAATAGTAAATATTAGATTAGCAATTCTTATCGGATTTACGGCAGGATTTCTCAATCTTATACCAAATTTCGGTACTTTGGTTGCAATAATTCCGGCGGTTTTGCTGGCAATTGGTAGAGCTGCTGAAGTAGAGGGCAACCCCTTGCTGTTTATTGGCGGTGTGCTCATTGTTTTTTTAGTAGTACAATTAATTCAGGACATGATTCTTGTCCCTACGATTATGGGAAAACGAACCGGTTTACGCCCTGCTACTATCCTTATCTCTGTGTTTATATGGGGAAAATTGTTAGGATTTCTCGGAGTTATTCTTGCGATCCCGCTTACCTGCCTTACAAAGGTGTATTTTGCCCGGTTTATCCTGAAGGAAGACCCTGTTTCATTAAAGGTGGATAAAAAGGAATAAAATGTTGGTTCTTCACCTATTTGTGCGGATAGATATATATTACATGGAGCATAAAATTGTTTGCATTTCGCTCTCTGTTGGTCCCGCTAAGCGGGAGAGAAAATTAGTAACATCTCTTAAGGAAGCTATATCGATATTCCCCTCCCCCTTCATGAGGGAGAGTAATATTCCCTCCCCCTTCATGGGGGAGGGTCAGGGTGGGGGTGAATAAATTGTGCTAAATGGCATCACAATATCACCCTCCCTTGGCGAAGCCATTCTACGAATAATCCCTCTCATCCCGAAGTTTCGGGAGGGAAATTATAAGTAAATGAACATACAAAGAAACTATAGATACCAACAATAAAACTGGAAGAGCTTAAATGTTTTTAAACAAGTACAAAGTTATCGGCATTTTAGGCGGTATGGGACCGGAAGCAACGGTTGACCTGTATAACCACATAATTAATCTAACGCCTGCCGCCAAAGACCAGGACCATATCCCAACTTTGATTTTCAGCAATCCAAAAATCCCAGATAGAACGGCAAGTATTAACGCTGCAGAATCCGAGAAAATCATCCAATATCTACAGGAAAGCGCCCGTGTTCTCGAAAAAGGAAACGCAGATTTTATCGTTATTCCTTGTAATACGGCACATAAATATTTCACGGAAATTCAGGAAGTTGTTAGAATTCCGGTGGTTAACATGATCGAGGAAACGGTAAATTATATTATTGAGAAATTTTCCAATGTTAAAGAACTCGGTTTGCTCGGTACAACAGGAACACTTAAAATGAAGCTTTATCAGGAATACCTAAAACGCCATAATATCACGGCTGTGATTCCCGATGAAAAAATACAAAATGAATACGTTATGAAGGCAATATATGATATTATTAAAGCAGGAAAAGATGTTAATCAGGCTGAAATGCTGCTTAAGGAGGCGATAAAATCCCTGAAAAGCCCGGCACAGGAGAAAGTTATAATGGGATGTACTGAAATTCCACTTGCACTGAAGGAGTCTTATAGCGGCGTGGTCTTAATTAATCCCACAAAAATCCTTGCTGAAATTGCTGTAAAACAAAGTCTCGGCACTGAATAAGTCGAAATAAAAATCTCCCGATATGGATATTGATCAAAATTCTCGAAATATAGGCTTCCCGGATACTTTTGATGCGTACTTTTTTCAAAAGGCATGGGATATTTTTTGGAATTACCGTGCTTTTATAGTAAAATTGGTTTTATTGACTGCGTTTATTGTAACATTTTTATTGGAAGTTCTTGACAAATCAATTATTTTGCAATATGATCCGGGACAATTAGACCTCGAAACGGTAACTCCTCGCGATCTTCTTTCTTATTTATTCTTTATTTTTCTGGTGCAATTAATTGTTTTAATTCCAAAAGCATTTTTGTTTGTGGTATTTATTCTTACTTTGCCGAAGATGTATGAAAGTGTTACAATCAATTTCTCTGATTCACTGATTGCGGGTTTTTCTAAATGGATTCCGCTTTATATGTATTCCGCTTTGGTTACTTTGTTAACAGACCTCGGTTTAATGGTGCTCATCATTCCGGGCATATTAATAGCAATTCAGTTTACATTATTGCAATTTGTAGTGGTTCTTGAAGAAAATGTTAAAATAATTCCCAGGTCTTTCTATATAATATCCGGCAAACAGTGGAAGGTTTTGGCAATTTATTTAATAAAGATTTTTGTGCTTGTTGTATTAAGTTTTCCATTTTTAGTGTCAATGTTTTCAGGCGCTTTTGAGCCATCTTCAGATTTCAATTCTGAAGGTACTGTTTCAAATACCCAATTTTTATACAGTTTTATTGAGCAGATTATAATGGCTGGTGTAACCTATTTTATAACTATTTTGTTCTTTCAGCTTTACATGATGACAAGAATTGAAAATAACGAAATTGAAATCGTGCAAGACGGTTGAGTATTATAAAAATCTTGCAGAAATCATTTGATTTTTTGGAAAATTGGTTTAAATTGTTTATAGCTTTCAGCGGTCAGCGATCAGCTATTAGCACTCAGTTTTTACATAAGGGACTACACAGCATCAATTAAATATTCTTGGATATTATTTTACTAAAAGCTAAAAGCTAATAGCCAATAGCTTTTAGCTTTCAGCTTTCAGCACTCAGTTTTTACTTTAGAGATTACTCTGCAGCTATTAAATATGATTGAATATTATTTTACTAAAAGCTAAAAGCCAATAGCTTTCAGCGGTCAGCTATTAGCACTCAGTTTTTACTTTAGAGATTACTCTGCAGCTATTAAATATGATTGAATATTGTTTTACTAAAAGCTAAAAGCTAAAAGCCAATAGCCAATAGCTGAAAGCTGAGCGCTGACTGCTGACAGCTTTTTACAGAAACCGTTTAACCTACTATCCAATGAGGAGAACACACAATGCGGCTAATAATCAGGGGAGACGCTGATAGTCTGGCTTGTGCGGTATTTATTGCTACTATGGAAACTATCGAGTCCATTAAGTTTGCTCATCCAAAAGACATGCAGGATGGTAAAATAGATGTAACCAAAGAGGACATTATTTGCAATTTGCCGTTTCATCCTGACTGCTACATGTGGTTTGACCATCATATCACTGAAGAAGAACGGGATGAAAAAGTTAAAATAGGAGATTTTAAAGGTAAATTCGGCTTGGCTCCCAGCGCTGCTCGGTTAGTTTATGAGTATTATAATGATCCGGTTCTTGAAAAATACGAGGAATTTCTTAATGCTGTTGATAAATTGGACAGCGCACAGCTATCTATTGAGGACGTAACTAATCCGAAAGACTGGATGTTACTATTTTTAAGCCTTGACCCAAGAACATCTCTCGGAGATTACAAACATTATTTCTTTGAATTGGCAGATTGGATTAAACATCTTTCATTAAAAGAAATATTGCAGAAGCCCGAAGTCGCCCTTCGGTGTGAATATGTCCTCTCAGAACAAGCTAAATTTAAAGATGCTTTGCTGAAATATACACGTCTTGATGGAAATGTAATCATTACAGATTTCCGTGAATTAGACGAAATACCTATGGGCAACCGCTTTTACGTGTATACGCTCTTCTCTGAAGGTAATATCTCGCTTAGAATATTTATGGGCAAAAAAAGAAAGAATATAGTCTGTGCGGCTGGTCATAACATTTTTAAACGTGATTCTAAAACAAATATCGGAATGCTGTTTGCAAAATATGGAGGCGGTGGGCATGCGGGGGCAGGTACATGCCAGCTTGACATTAAAACTGCAGATGAGACAATCAAAGAAATTATCGAACAAATGAAGGCTGACGGATAATGAAATAATTACACGTCAATTTTAATTGAACCGGCATTTATTGTCGGTTTTTTTATTTTGTAAATATCGGTAAGACATTTGGATTCTATCTTTTATGATTTATGATTATTTCTCTTTATTTTACATTGAAAAATTAGTATTATTAATTAAACTTTGGTAAAATTGTAGGAGATTGCCACGCTTCGCTCGCAATGACATGGCATTTATTATTTATTTTATACCTTCTGTTGTTACGAAGCATTGATAATGGGTTCTTCTTTTGTCATTGCGAGCGAAGCGTGGCAATCTCGTCTTTTAAATCCTGGTAATATCTATTTTAAGCTGAATTTAGTAAATTTACCAAAGTTCAGTTATTAAATTATTTTTATTGATACTTAAATTTTACAGGAGATTAAAATGGCAGTTAAGAATACCGATTGCAAAGAAATAAAAAAAAGTATGGACGCATGGGAAAAGAAAATCCTTTTACCGGTATTAGCGAAATATCCGGAGAGAAAGAAGAAGTTCTTGACGAGCTCAAAAATCGAAAAACAGCGCATTTATACTCCATTAGATGTAAAAGACCGCGATTACATCCATGATGAAGGGTTTCCCGGTCAATTCCCATTTGCCCGCGGCGTTAAGCCAACCATGTATCGAAGTAAATTCTGGACGATGCGTCAATATTCAGGATTTGGTACGGCGGAAGATTCGAATAAGAGGTATAAGTATCTATTGAGCCAGGGTCAAACCGGTCTGTCGGTAGCGTTTGATCTTCCAACTCAGATGGGTTACGATTCAGATGATACTATGAGCTCTGGAGAGGTCGGCAAAGTTGGTGTTGCAATCGATTCCCTGGAAGATATGGAGATACTATTAGAAGGGATACCGCTGGATAAAGTATCTTCATCGATGACAATTAACGCCCCGGCATCTATTTTGTTAGCGATGTATATTGCAGTCGCTGAAAAGCAGGGAGTCCCCCCGAACAAGATTTCCGGTACGATACAGAATGATATTCTGAAAGAGTATATTGCCAGGGGGACATATATATTCCCTCCAAAACCATCAATGCGCCTGATAACAGATATTTTTGAGTATTGTTCCGAACATATCCCCGGATGGAATACCATAAGTATTTCCGGATATCATATCAGGGAAGCCGGCTCTACGGCAGGGCAGGAAATAGGCTTTACTCTTGCTAACGGCATTGCTTATGTGCAGGCAGCAATCGATGCGGGTCTTTCCGCAGATACATTTGCGCCGCGTCTGTCGTTTTTCTTTAACGTGCACAATGACATGTTTGAGGAAGTTGCAAAGTTCAGAGCTGCACGGCGATTGTGGGCGAATATTATGAAAAACCGGTTTCATGCTAATGAACCTGATTCGCTTAAATTGCGTTTTCATGCTCAGACAGGTGGCTCTACATTAACAGCACAGCAGCCGGATAACAATATTGTGAGAGTTACGATACAAGCTATTGCGGCTGTAGCTGGCGGCGTACAAAGCTTACATACAAACAGCCTTGATGAAGCATTGGCATTACCTGCAGAAAAATCCGTACGTATTGCACTGCGAACACAGCAAATTATTGCGTATGAATCCGGTATTCCCGATGTAATAGACCCGTTTGGCGGTTCGTATTATGTGGAGTCGCTTACCGACTTACTCGAAAAGCAGGCAATGGAATATATCGGGAAAATTGATGTAATGGGAGGGATGGTGCAAGCCATAGAGACCGGATATGTTCAGAAAGAAATACAAAAAGCTGCTTACGAACAACAGCTTGCGGTTGAACATAACGAACAGATTGTCGTTGGTGTAAATGATTTTCGTATAGAGGAGGATCATAAACCTGACCTGTTGAAAATCGATGTCGCTATCCAGGATAAACAAATTGCAAGATTGAAGGAATTAAAAGCACGAAGAGATAGTGAATCCGTTTCTTCGGCTTTGAAGCGCTTGAGGTTGTGCGCTGAGGGGAGTGATAACCTTATGCCTCCAATAATCAACGCTGTAAGATCTTATGCAACTGTGGGTGAAATATGCGGCACGTTACGCTCAATTTTCGGTGAATACCGGGACAAATTCACGTTATAATAATTGATTTTAAAAACTTTTTTATTCTCTCGCAAAGCCTGCAAAGCAAGCAAAGCAAAGCAAGCAAAGCAAGCAAAGCAAAGCAAAGCATTCCCAGTCAGAGACTGGGAACGAGATGTACGAGATGTGTTAGAGACTGGGAACGAGATGTACGAGATGTGTTAGAGACTGGGAACGAGATGTACGAGATGTGTTAGAGACTGGGATGGGGATGTGTATCTTAATTTTTGACAGGATAACAGGATAAAAATGATATTTTATTTGTTAATCCCCTTATCCGGTCTAACAAGCTCAGTAACACTTTTCTCTAATATCAAAACTTTACAACTCATTCCCAGTCTCTGACTGGGAATGATTTTTTAGCTGAAGCTCTTGCCCCTAAGTGGGTTTCTCGTTCTCGTTCCCAGTCTCTGACTGGGAATGCTTTGCGGCTTTGCGAGAGATTATTTAACGTGAGGAATAATAATGATACAACAAATTGACCATGTCGGAATTGCTGTTCGGGATATCGAGAAACAGGTGCACTTCTATACTGAGATTCTGGGATTAGAACCGGGAGAAATTGAAATTGTACATAGTCAGAAAGTTAAAACGCTTATGTTCCCTGTCGGTGAAGTGCGGATCGAACTGCTTGAAGCCACATCCGACGACAGTCCAATAGCTAAATTTATCGAGAAGAGAGGCGAAGGCATCCATCATATTGCTTACCGTGTTGATGATTTGCAGAAGCATTTAGACGAACTAAAGTCTCACAATATCCAATTAATAAATGACAAACCGCAGCCCGGTACGAAAGACCAGATAATAGCGTTTTTGCATCCAAAAGCCACATTTGGCGTTTTGACCGAATTGTGCCAGAAAATATAACCGTTCCCAGTCAGAGACTGGGAACGAGGAGAAGGGGCAAGAGACTGGGTAACGAGATGTAGTGTAAGAGCCTCGTATAAACGATAGGCATAGGCATAGGCATTCCCAGTCAGAGACTGGGAACGAGATGTGAGGCAAGAGACTGGGAACGAGTAGAAGGGGCAAGAGACTGGGAACGAGTAGTATGGGCACTGTAGAACAAGATGTAGGGGCAGATAGACTGTGGAACGATATGTAAGACAAGAGCACCACCTATCTAATCAATGCCTACATGCAAAGTTCCTATGTCCTCGTTCCAAAAGTCCCCCATATCCTCGTTCCCAGTCTCTGACTGGGAACGACGTACACCTCCCGGCTCTGCCGCCAATAAATCCTCTATAATCCAATTATCTCTATAGGAAGTAATCCATCCTGACCTGAATAATTTCTATAGCTTGAATAGCGCCAATGGGACGGATCATCCACATATCCTTTTCTTACAGGATTGTAATGAATGTACTCAAGCTTCTGAATTAACATGCGCTGATCGAGTATCTTTTCCGGATGTGTTCCTTCCTGCCATAATTGATATTTCTGCTCTACTTTATACCGTTTCTTCAACAATTTCAATTGCCGGAGAATGGACTGGAAATAATTTTCTTTAAGATAGTCTATAATAACTCTTGCTGTATAAGATTTTAAATGCCCGATCTCTTTTGAAAGATTAGAAGCGGATGCGAGCAGGTGCAGGTGGTTTTCCATAATGACAAAACCGTAAAGCGTTATTCGGTTTTCACTTATAAGAAAACGCAGTGAATCAAGAACAGTTTGTGCAACCTCTGCAATTTCGAATAAGGGAATCCAATTGACAACTGTACAGGTGAGGAAATAGGGACTCTTGTCATTTGGAGGTATTTTGTATCTGCTTTTACCCATATCAAATATCTAATCGTTCCCAGTCAGAGACTGGGAACGAGGTGTAACAAGATGAACGATATTATTCACAATATCCCACTGGGAACGAGTTGTAAGGCAGGAGCCTCGGCTAATCATCATTCCCAGTCAGAGACTGGGAACGAGGTGTAGTGTAAGAGCCTCAACTAATCATAATTAATTGTTAATCTTTATTCTCTTTCAATGAAAACCTCAATATTTCGCATTCAGCTGGTGTAGTAAGTAAAATGTCGTTCTCATTATCATTTAAAAATTCAATTCTTGGAATTATATTTTGACTGAGATATTTTATTTCTACGGGTAAATATATTTTTTTTATTAAATTGAAATTTT
>Ga0114930_10000801_pt1 | contig 32253 bp, 52 predicted proteins | sample AnhtaG_FD_87300 | JGI IMG/M metagenome (GOLD analysis project Ga0114930, IMG submission 87300) | Deep subsurface microbial communities from Anholt, Denmark to uncover new lineages of life (NeLLi) - Anholt_01485 metaG | ecosystem: Environmental > Aquatic > Marine > Oceanic > Sediment | place... | reverse complement strand
CAGGGACGCACAAAGTGGGCATGAGGTGCTCTGTCTTCGTTCATACTCAAGCTATGACCTTCCCAAGGGCCACATCGAAGACAATGAGACGAACATGCAGGCTGCAATTAGAGAGACGCATGAAGAGGCTGGGCTCGATGATATCACATTTCCATGGGGTGTTGAGCCCATCTTCGTGGTCAAGCCGGGTAAGCGTTCGAAGCGTGTTGCGTTATTCGTCGGACGAACATCACAGACGCCTCATCTCTGTCCCAACCCGCTCTCAGGCATATATGAGCATCATGAGGTCGTCTGGTTCTCTCTTGATGAAGCAGAGAAACAGCTTCATCCGTATTTAAGAACAGCGATTGCACATGTGAGGAAAGTCGTTCAACTCAAACAGGATGTTTGATTGGCTGTTGATAGTTATCGATAGTCGTATGAAACGAGCATGTGCAATCGCTGTCACCTTTCTTTTTTCATGCTGCTGCATTTCTACACATGATATGATGACCCATGAGCAGAAAACGATGAACGAACAGGACGTTGTGTTTGGTGGTATCACACGACAACTAGATGATATCAGAGCACAGCAGTCGAAGCTTCGGATGCAACAGATGCACGTCATTGAAAATGTTAAAAAGCTGGGGGAAGGAAAAGATGATTGAGCGTCGCACGAATGGTTCTGATGACCATAACCCGTTTGAGATTGTGGGTCATAAAGAAAGCGTTGAACGTGTTCTTCGCATCGGTGATGTGATTAAGCTTTTGGTCGGTTCATTTGTCACATACACTGTCATGGTCGTTTCGTTCATCCTATGGGTCCAGGCGCAGGGTGATGCTAGGTACCAGCAGAAGATATCTGGCGAAAACCAAGAACGACAGATAGTCGAGATGCGTGATGCAATCAAATCAATCGCATCACAAAACGACGACCTCATAAAGCAGAACAATGAGATATCAAGAACGCTTGGAAGAATTGAGGGTTATTTAGATAAGGGAAGGCGATGAAATCTAAACGGGGGTTTTGATATGTTGAAATTAATCATGGATATTCCTCCTGCATGGATGATTGAAGAGATTGAAAGGCTTAAGAGACAGCAAGAGATAGACAATCGTCCCTCAATTGAGATTGGTCTTCATGATTTTCCTTTTCCAACGTCAAATGACTCTGACACTCAAGAAGAGAAAGAGACTGTCATCATCATTCACCTCTGAAAGGGGGCCACAATGCTGGTTCTCATTAGCATCATCACTGACATAGTCATCTTCATATACGCCCTGTTGACGATTGTTGCGTTTTACATCGGAATGCCACTACATGCGTTGTTTTTCTTGGCGTTCATCGCATTCATCCTCCTGTTGAGGTCGTTCAAGAAGCATGCTGATGTTGGAGATGATGATGAAGAAGGGTGATATGGTCATGACGTCCGTTGAGCTGTTTGTTCGGCTCGATGGCACAACATTCATGCGTTCAGAGTTTCCTGATGTCGCGAAGCTCAAGAATGAATTCAGGAATGGTGCAGACGTCTGTAAGAAGGGCACAGCATGCATGATTGAATCGATCGATGGCGAGACTGTGACTGTCAGGAAGGACTACTTCGGCCGTAAGCTCATTGTTCGAGCACCTCAGGTCGAGTTCGTCACAAGCATGGATGATAATCCATACGAAAATGATGAAAAGCAGGATGAAGGATGATACGCTTTGTTCGTCGTCTCATAGAGTCTTTCATGATGTTGTATGAACGACATCACTTTCCGTCAAAGGGTGACATCTTCGACGTGAACTGTTATGCTGCTGATGATAACAGGCATCGCGTCAACGGTAGGTTCATATGCCTGTCATGCTTTGAGCAGACAGAGCATGGTCGTGTGATACGTGCATATTCATCATCCAACAATATCATAATGTTGAGTGCAGACGGTCTGAGAAACGCAAAAATCATCGTTAGCGTTCGAAAAGAGAAATGAATGAAGATTATCACAAGCATGTGCTTCGGTAAAGAACATCCTGATGATGCTTCTCTTGGAGCGTTCAAGACAGCAAAGCATCTTCCAAACCCAGTTCCAACGGGTGACCACCAGAAGCTGATAGCGTGGATTGAGTCATACATGAAAAAGGGTCCCATCGCGATTGCAGGATTTGCACAACCTCGTCGTGATTTCATCAAGAACGCGTCAAAGCTGCTCAATGATGGGCATGGGTTCTACGTTGAGCTTGTGTCTCAGGCAGCTAGAAAGTATCGTGATGACAACAATCTCAGAATGCAGCGAGGTCGCGTCTTTTTGCTTGTCGTCACAGCTCCTGATGAGATTGATGTTGTTTGATTTTACCCTCCAATTTTGGTGCATATATGACATCTAACGGAGCCGATTGTGGCTCATGGAGGTCATATCATGGTTTTAGAGAGCTTTTTCAATATTCCACCCTTGCGAACGCAGTTCTTCAACAGCAAGTATTTGCTTGACGAAATTCCAGTCAGTGACAAAAGAGCGTCAATTGTTTCGACGGCTACAGAACATACATTGACGATAGCAATTCCGGGTCGTAAGATTGAAGATATCACGATTGATGTCGATGATGATGTCGTTCGTGTTAAAGCACCCGCATGTGATGCCAGCGTAGCCGGATGCTCTGAGTTCGATTCGACGTGGTTCTTCAACAATGCAATCGACGTCAGCGCAACGACAGCTAGCTATGTCGCTGGGATGCTACGTATCGTGATGCCAGTCGTTGGTCGTGCTGAAAAAAAGACGCGTAGGATAGCAATCACCTGAGTCGTGCATTTAGTATTGCAAGGCCCTTGTGCGATTGATTAAGATGCAACCATAAATGCCCGTTTAACGGGCACCCAAGCAAAAGAAAGGTAGGATTTGCATATGCTTGGGTAGGAGTTAGAGTGAGAAAATCGCCAGAGGGCCTTAGCATCTACTTGAAGCAGATAGGCCGCCGCAAGCTCTTGACAAAAGAGCAAGAGATTGAGCTTTCACAGAAGATTGAGGGAACGTTGGTGCTTCCAGACGGAAGCACGCAACCCGTGTCATTGCACGAACAAAAACGTGCCAAGCAAAAAATGATTGAGTCCAATCTCAGATTGGTCGTTTCAATCGCAAAGACACAACAGAACAGGGGTTGTGACCTTGAAGACCTGATTGCTGAGGGTAATGTCGGTCTGATGAAGGCTGTTGATAAGTTCGACTGGCGCCGCGGCTTCAGGTTTTCAACGTATGCATCGTGGTGGATTCGTCAGGCCGTCGGTCGGTTCATCGCGAACCAGGGTCGAACAATTCGCGTCCCAGGTAGGAATGGCTCTGTCCTTGCTGAGCTAAGCTCAGCACGTGATGAGTTCATTGAACTTCATGGTCAAGAGCCCACACGTGCTGAGCTTGCTGAGTTACTTGGAATCACAGAGACGACTGTATCGACGGCATTGAGCGGAACACCATACGTCGTATCAATCGACGCTGAGGTGGGTAGGTCGCATGACGCTGGGTCAATAAAGACGTTGCGTGATGTCATTCCAGATGATGACTCTCTGTCTCCGTTTGACATGTTCGACAAAAAAGAGCTTATATCGAAAATATCACAGGTGTTGGATTCACTGACTCCACGTGAGACTGCAATCCTCGTGCTTAGGTTTGGAATCGTGCAGGACCCGACAGATGATGTCAGGTTTCCAATCACACACAAAGAGCTTCGAATGCTTGAGAATGCATCGACGGGGGTCGCAATATGAGAATTGATGATATGGGTGAAGGGATGGACTACAGGATGATAGCAGACATCATGACGCTTAACGATAAGCCATGTGGTCATTCGACCGTGAGGAACGTTGTTTTGAGGGTCATGGAAAAGTTTGCGATCGCGTTGATGGGTACGTACGGCCTAACAGGCGACCCAGCCGAGCTGGCAGCGTCACAATCATTTCAGAACCTCGTTGTTTCATATCTTCATGAGATATACGACACAAGGGTATCAAAGACGAACGTCTGAGTATCTATCAACATGGGTATGAAACTAAGCGTTTATCTTTTACGAACAGAGCAGAAGCTCGAGGAATGGGTCGCCGACAACGACATCAACAGCATCGACGATTTTGCGCCCAGGTGTGCATTTCGTGGGCTTGTGCCTGATGCAGCTGATGTCGTTGCTGTCAGGGCAATCATTGAGTCGAGACGTTTGGCTGAAACGCAACATAACGTTGAACAGAGTATTATCGTTGAAAAGCCGAAGAAAAAGAAACGTGTTGATATCTTTGATGCAGACGAGTGATAACATCTATTACTTTCGTTGATACAAGGTATAGATGGCCCTAAATCAGTCAAAGAAATCACGTGCTATAGCGTATGTCTCAGTCATCCTGCTGATATCAGCATGCTCTGAACCTGATGGTCTGGGCCATGCATGTCCAATACCTGTCCCATGCATCGTTAGCGACGGTGAGGTTATCACGACAGGCCTCGAGGCTCTTAAGCTACGCGGCGCATGTAAGATGGGAATCACTGCATGCAATGAACTGAACGTCGTCGATAGGTGCGATGGCTTCGTAGCGGCCACAGACGAGTTCTGTGATGGGCTAGATAACGACTGCGATGGCCTCATCGATGAAGGGTTTGATTCAGACGTTGACGGATACACAGCGTGCTCTGGTGATTGTGATGACACGACACCGTTCATCAATCCTGATGCTAAAGAGCTTTGCGATGGGTTAGACAATGATTGTGATGGCGTCATCGACGCTTTTTACGATGTTTGTTGGACCGGTCCGTTCGTGTCAGTCTTTTCATCACAGTCGATATGTTCAAAGGGTCTTGCGTTTTGTTCAGGTGGCATCTCAGGTCAATGCGTTGGCCAACGTCTTCCTGAGCATGAGGTGTGTGATGGGCTAGACAACGACTGCAACGGATTGACGGATGAGACATCATCTGGGCAGTGTGGAACATCAAACATCGGCGCGTGTCATATGGGAGATTTGATTTGCACGCCCGAGCATGACCGCGTGTGCATTAATGCCATCCTTCCTACGTCAGAGGTGTGCAACGGTTCTGATGATGATTGCAACGGATTCATTGATGATGGCCTCTTCAGGCGGTGTTCAACAGTGTGTGGAAGTGGCATTGAACACTGTAGCAGTGGTGTATGGGTTGATTGTGATGCTCCGACGCCCGTTGCTGAGCTATGTGATGGCATCGATAACGATTGCAACGGTCGTGTCGACGAGGGTTGTTCTTGCGTTGCTGATGATGTCATGCTCTGTAGGGAAAATGTCATAGATAGGGCAACCGGTCTTCCAACGAACTGCGGCGTGGGCGTCTCAATCTGTGATGATATGGGTAGCTGGGGTCCATGCTACTTTTTGACGACTGAACCAGAAAAATGCGATAGTGTAGATAACGACTGTGACGGTCTCATTGACGGTTATGCTGAGCAGTGTGGTGATGCATCGACGGCTGGTGTCGGTGAGTGTCGCATGGGTTCAAAGATGTGTGACTTTGGCACATGGACGCAGTGTGCGGGCTCTGTTGTTCCGATTGCTGAGGTGTGCAACCACAGGGATGATGATTGTGATGGTCTAATCGATGAAGAGCTCAATCCACATGAGCGCGTCGATATATGTTTCTTCATCGACGGCTCAGGGTCGATGTGCTCCACGATGGCAGCATTGAGGGCAGGCATCTCTGCATACGCCACAGACTTCATCGGCTCTGAGCATCGCTTTTGTTTGGGCGTCTTTCCTGGTGTTGAACCATCAGGCTCTGCATCAGGCATACCCGTTCTAATGCTCACTGGCTCACAGACAAGCGCTCTCGTCGATATCACTGAATTCCAACGAGCATTAGCATCGCTTGATTGTAGCTACGGTGGTCTTGAGCCGAGCTATGATGTTGGGTGGTTGGCAGCGAATCCAGCAGACCCGCTCCACATAGGTTGGCGTTCACCCATGGGTAGCAACACGGGTGCGTACCCATACATCATAATCATCACTGATGAGCCTGCGCAGACATGGGAGCAGACGACGATGCAATCACGTGAGACAATCGTCGCCCAAGAGATGGGTGATTGTCGTGTCGGTTCATGCGCTCAGGGTGATGAGTATGAGACGTATGTCATCACACCAAGCTCATTTTGGATGATGTGGAATGACATCACGTTCAACGAACAGTCGCGGCTAATCGACCTCTACCCAGCAGACCCAGTCAGGTATGTCGATGTCCTTCGAAGCGTGTTTTCAAACGTTTGTATCCAATGATTGAGTCTGTCGATGCTTAAACGTTATTTCGTTGTGTAAACGCTTGTTAACGTTGTTTAGTATCAATGAATAAACCCAATGCAGGGTTTTAAAGAAAGCTTAGAGGTGTCCAGTGTCTGAAGCAACCAGTACGTTCACGATGCGTGGCCTTGTGGAGGCCCTCCGCTACATCGACCCAAAACAGACCGCGCTCATCCGGGGTCGCCACGGTATCGGAAAGTCCGCCATCGCCTACCAGATGGCAAAAGAATGGGGTCTTGACCGTGTCATCGAACGTCGCATCTCACAGTTGAGCGAGGGAGACATGATTGGTCTTCCTGACCGTGATGCCATGAAGTCGTATGATGGTGGAGACCTCCAGAAGGTCACGAAGTTCCTACCCACCGATTGGTTCCTTGAGGCTGAGTTTAGGCCATGTCTCGTGTTCCTCGATGAAATCAACCGCGGTACTCCAGAGACGATGCAAGCATGTTTCCAGTTCATTGAGAAGGGTGAACTCAATGGTCGAAAGATTCATCCTGAGAGTCGAATCATCGCCGCCGTCAACTTCTCTAAGGAATACCAGGTCACTCCAATGGACCCTGCATTCCTTGATAGATTTTGGGTCGCAGACCTCGACCCAGACAAGACCGATTGGGTGACCTGGGCGCGTAAGTCGAAGACCGATGGTGGTGGTGGCATCTCTGATGCGACCATCGATTTCATCCAGCAATGCAACGAGGACCACTTTGAGATTCGACCCGATAAGCTCGCTAACATGGGGCCATGTGAAATCACCCCATCGCGCCGATCGTGGGAGCGTCTTGACCGGCATTTCAATAGGACCGTCAATGGTGCTACGCTTCTCGAAAAGATTGGTGATGGTGTCGCTTACGACGTTGCTCGTGGGTTCGTCGGCCCTGATGCTGCCAGAGCCTACGTGAGGTTCCAGGTCGACCACGACCAGAATGTCTCTCCTGAGGATGTGTTGAATAACATCTCCAAGGTGCAGAGCAAGGTTAAGAGGCTCAAGCCTGATGCAGCCATCGCGCTCGTTGATAAGCTTGGACACCATCTCGTGTCTAAGAACATCATTCTCACTGAACCCCAGGCGAAGAACATCGGAACGTTCATTCGCTTGATTCCGTCTGAGCTTGTTGTCGTGCTTTGGAGCAAGATTGCTCATACTGCTGTCGAGAATGTGAAGGTCGTGCATAAGCATGTTGGTAGCTACATAATCGAGGTCTTGAGCAATGGAAAGGCCCAACCCTCGGTGCCTGACACCAAGAAAAAGAAGTGATGTATGCTTGACGAGGGTTTGATTCAACATCTGTTTGACACTAGCATCTCTGATGAGTTGTATGTAACCGGGCTTAGGCCCATGATAGATGTTCTTCGTACACAAGAGCTATCAGATGATGATGTCATCTGCATCAGAGATGCCATGAATGTTCAGACTGCACAGCGTGTATGGAACATATACAGTGTAGTTTTGAGTGCCCATGATGATGGGCGTGAAGAAAGCATCGCACTAGAAAATCTGAAAAGGGTTCATAGGTGTTGTGGAGCGATAGTCTTGCGTGCGCTTCAAGGGTTTGAAGCCCCTAAAAAGGCATGAAAGCATGCTGCATTGTCATATGGCATTCTGTCGTATGACAATGCAGTATCCACGACAAAAGGATGTGAATGATATGTCGAAAGATGATGAGAAGAAGCTTGAGGTTGAAGAGGCAGAGAAGACGTGGGAGCAGCTCGTCGAAGAGCAGAAGAACGTCATGGAGAAGCCTGACGTTCTTCCAAATGAGAAGGCATACAACACAAGCCAGCTTCCACCTGAGCTCATCAAGGATTGGTGTCTTGATATTGAGAAGTTCAAGGAACTGTGGGCAAGCTCACAGGACTTTGATTTGCAACGTGCATGTATCATTCCGATGTCGTTTGATGAGCCATTTCTCGGTTCTCTTTCGAGACGCATCCTGAAGATTAAGACGGCGGCTATTCCAACCGTCGGCGTACGCATCAATGGTATGGGCCTTGAGATGCTCTGGAATCCAATCTTCTTCAAGCACAAGTTGCATGCCATCTCACCGAAGCACTGCTACGGCGTGTATAAGCATGAGCTATACCACATCGTCTGTGAGCACATCACCAACAGGCGTCAGACGCCACACATCCTGTGGAACGTTGCCACAGACTGTGCAATCAACTCTCTGATTCCTCGTGATGAGCTCCCGGCGTTCGGTTGTCATCCGGGAGAGCTGTATGTTCCTCCGAATGCTCCTCCTGAATGGAAGCCGGGTGTGCTGTCGTTGTTGATTAAGTCGTTGCCGAAGGGTAAGTCGTCTGAGTGGTACATGAACACGTTCCTCGATGATAAGGGCGTGCAGGAAGCGATGCAACGTGCCGCTGAGAAGGCTGAAAAGAGAAAGCAAAAGAGGCAGCAGGGAGGACAAAAGGGCAAGGGTATGTCTGACCCGAATAGCGACCCAAGCGAAGGCCAACCGGGCTCTGGTGAGGGAGGTGACCCTGACCAGAACGCACAGGACCCGGGCGAGCCCAATGGAATCGATCGCGACCTCGAGAATGCGCTAAATGAAGAGCTGTTCGGCGAGGGTTCAGGAGCATCCTTCGACGACCACGATGCGTGGGACCAGATGTCGGATTCACAGCGTGATATGATGAGAGACGCAATCAGGGACGTCTTCAGGGACTGTGTCAAGGAGACTGAGAGCAAATCGAAGGGATGGGGCTCTGTGCCCTCATCGATGGTGGCGGCAATCAAGAAGCTAATCTCCAAGGAGGTCGATTGGAGAGCGTTGCTGAACCAGTTCATCGGTCGCACGAGGACATCGCAGACGACGTCGAGCATCAAGCGTGTCAATCGTCGTGTGCCGTGGGATTTTCCGGGCCGTAAGAGGGCGTATAGCGCAAGACCGGGCATCCTGTTCGACCAGTCTGGGTCGATGGATGATGAATGGGTATCTCTGTTCTTTGCAGAGCTCGATGCGCTCGGAAATCTCTCTGAGTATGAGATAATCCCGTTCGACTACGATGTTGATGAGAAGAACATCCAGAACATCAAGCGAGGTCAGAAACCGAACACAATCAGGACGAAGTGCGGAGGAACGAACTTCGAGGCAGCCGTGCAGTACGGCAATAAGCATGCCGATAGGCTTGACGCACTAATTATGCTAACGGATGGAGGGTGCTCTGCACCGAGCAAGAGTGCACTTCCACTTGCATACGTTCTTGCACCTGGGTGTGAACTCATGTTTGACCCGGGCCCGAACACGACGGTAATCAAGATGACCGACACGAGGAAGCGTCGCTGACTTTTACGACTGCAACGTCTTGCTTATAGAATTGAGCATGTATGTAAAGAAGCAGAGAACATCACAGTGCGCTAGATGTGGCATCATCTTTCAAAGGAGGATTAAGCCACGTGCGCACTGTGATGCGTGCAGTCCAGTGGTTCGTAAAGAGAAGGCCCTAGCAAGGCGTCTTGCAAAGGGTACAAACGTTGTGATTGGAAGGGCTGTGATAGCATGAAACTGCTTCCAATCGACCAGAAGTTCTGCTCAAAGCGTTGTGTAAATTACGCTGTCATATGGAAGACGCAGCCGACAAAGAGCGTCGTGTGCAATGCATGTGGAACGACATACACGCACATGAAACCCATCAGCCACACGAAAAAGGCATGCTCAAGGCAGTGTGCGAATGAGCTCAAGCGTCGGGGTCGCCTGGGAAAAAGCTCATCAGATGAGACACGTGCGAAGCTTCGTGAGTTAAGACTTGGCACCAAGCTATCATATGAGCATCGAAGAGCAATCGGTGATGGTTGTTCAAGAGAAAAGAACGGAAGGTGGATTGACGGGCGCTCTTTAATCCCTGATGAGGTTGCATACTTCAATTTTTCGAGGGCACGTAAACGTGATGTCAGGATTCGAGACGGCGGTTGCTGTCGCGTTTGCTCAGATAAGAAGCAGCTAGCGATACATCACATCGACGGTGATAAAAAGAATGATTCAGACGAAAATTTCATCACTCTCTGTTTTAGCTGTCATTCACGTGTGCATGGAACCAACCCTCCCATAAAAGGAGACATTGGACTGTTTTACGAATTAAAGGAGAAGCTCAAATGAGAAAACCCAAACGTTGGGAACTTACACGTGGCATCGGCCCATTTAAGCAGTTTTATACAAGCGTGTGCTCTGCTCATCGTCATCATGATGATGCATGTGAGCTATGCAATATCGGTTCGTGGTCGAACCTATGGTCATGGACCATCTCATGGTATCTATCAGAGTTGCGTTCATCATGTAAGAGATTCATGCGTCAATGATGACGTGGCATAATCATCCTGTATGATGCCATCATCACGAGGTTCATCCATGTTTAAACGATACATCGTCGATTGGTATGCCAATGTTAAATGATAACGATGACACGTCGAATGACCTCGAGCTAGATGTTTCGTTGCTAGCGCCAGAGATAGGCGATGCTGTAGAAATCATGAACATCAACGCGGCGCCACGTCTCTGTGATGTCGTCGCACGAGGCGATATCCTCGGTACGTACAGCGTTTCAATACGTACCAAGCATGTTCAAATCCGCGATGATTATGAACAATGCATCGGGCTCATAATTGATGAACTTCCAAGCGCGACATCGATGCAGTTGTTCGTTGTGATGATAGGTGATGAGCGCTACGTCATATCATCGTGCTGGCTAGAGGTCATTTCGAGGTCATGAGACATGGTTAAACCAATCGATAGCGGCACACTCGCTCTCATCAAAAATGGGTACAGGATGTGGCAGTTGGATGCAGACATGCACATCATCGCAACCGTCATGCGGTTTTCATACGATGAACCACTGTGCATCGTTATCACTTACTACCCATACAACAACAATTTCTATCGTGTGCTGTGTGGAGATACGTTTTACATCATCGAGAATGTTGCTTTATTGCCCCAGTGATTGTATCCAATGCACAATTGCCGTGTAGAATGATTGGGAAGGCTGTGGTGATGTGGTTCTAATTGTTTGGACCACGCTTTTCTAGCCTTTACCACCGTTTGGGTGGAAGGAAAGAAGATATGAGTGACCAGAATAGGAATGCTAGGATTCGTGAGTCGATGACGTCGGGCTCAACCCTTGAGGTTGAGACAGCGTTTCGTGACGTTGGAACGCTTGTTGCGTCAGCTGATGTCCGTGAGAGGTCAGATGTCGGAACGGGCCGTTCATTGACTGGGCTGTCTGTGAAGACGTCGGGCGGGCGGAACATCCGCTTCTCTGGCTCAGAGGCTCGCACGCTGTTGCGTGTGCTGCAGCAGGCTGCTTACGGCTGAGTCGTTGTGATTGTTGGTTGGATGGTGTGATATGATGCCATCCAACCAACATATGCAAACATTTCTTCCATTACCATCGTTCACAGCATCAGCACAGGCTCTTGATTACAGAAGACTTGGCAAGCAGAGGGTTGAGGCGATGCAAATACTCAACACACTGACGGGAAAGAGCACGGGATGGAAAACGCATCCTGCTGTTAAGATGTGGGTCGGACATGAGAATGCATTGGCTGCTTACATGGATGCATGCATCGATGAGTGGGTCTCTAGGGGATATCGAAACACGATGCGTGTCGTTCGACCGACTGGCATCATCATGCCACCGTGGTTCGGTGACGATGCATTTCACGCATCACATCGCTCAAACCTACTCAGAAAGTCTCCTGACTTTTACTCTAGGTTCGGATGGATTGAGGGACCCGATCTGCCGTATGTGTGGCCTTGAAATCAACGATGCAACCGTGAGATAATCATAGCGTTTGGTCATGATGATGACACGAACGAGCAATTTACGCACCAACAATAAAGGAAGATACTAATGTCTGACAATAGAACCCAAAACGAACTTGTGCTTTCTCCAGGAGAGTTTGCGTATTCCCAGGATACCACCAGCGGCGCTCTTAAGCTCCACACTGGCCCTGGAACGTTCATCGCCTCTGGACAAGAGCAACCCGTCATCTTCGACGCTGACACGAATCGCTTCAAGAAGGTTAGCCTATCTGAGGCTGCCCAGCAGTTCATCACTGCGAAACAGGGACAGTACATCGTTCTGAACAACCCGACACAGGATGAGAAGCCACCGCAGACGAGGACCAAGATTGCTGCTCCTGAGATTCTGAATGGGCGTCAGGTGATTATCCAGGGGCCGACGACGTTTGCTCTGTGGCCCGGCCAGAGCGCCGACGTTCGCGACGGCCATAAGCTGCGCTCCAACCAATACCTTCTCGTCTCCATCAGGGATGAAGAGACCGCCCGCGCGAATTGGACCAAGGGCATCATCAAGAAGGCGATAAACCAGCTTTCCACAGACCATGATGGTAAGCCTGACGCCGCCCAGACGTCTGATGCTGAGAAGTCGTTTTTCGACTCTGCTCCAGAGGACCTCTCTGTCGGTAAGCTGTACGTCATCAGGGGAGATGAAATCTCGTTCTACATTCCACCGACCGGTGTCGATGTCGTTCGTGAGGCTGACGGTTCATACATCAGGAACGCATACACTCTTGAGAGACTTGAGTACTGCGTTCTTGTCGATGAGAACGGCACGAAGCGTTATGAGCGGGGACCGAAGGTTGTGTTTCCGACGCCGACTGAGCGCTTCTATGAAGAGATTGATAAGCGTGGCGAAAAGCACGTCGTGTTCAAGCCCATCGAGCTGAATGACATCCAGGGCATCCATGTGAAGGTAATTAGCGATTACGTCGATGATGATGGCACCCCTCACAAGGAGGGAGAGGAGCTGTTCCTTCGTGGAGACACAACGCCGATTTACTTCCCTCGTGCTGAGCATTCTCTCATCACCTACGATAGGAAGCATAAGACGTATGCTACGTGTGTCCCTGCTGGCGAGGGAAGGTACATCCTCGAGCGCCAAAAGGGCATCATCAACCTCGTTCAGGGCCCGATGATGCTTCTGCCAGACCCGCGCTCTCAGGTGATTGTCAATCGTGTGCTCAGCGATAAGCAGTGTCGTCTGTGGTATCCCGGGAATGAAGAGGTTGAGAGGTACAATGCGGCCCTGCGACCGATGATGGCCGCAGTGTCGTCGACGCGTGGTGCAATCTCTGAGGGTGAGCTTGAACGTGCTGCTTCCAAGAAGCTGCTTCGTGGAGCCGGCACTCCTGTCAAGGATGTCCTCGGTTTCGCTGACAGGAGCACCACCCACAGCGATACGATGGCCGTCGGGATGGAAGAGATGGAGCGGGGTGCAACGTACAACCAACCGAGGACTGTGACGCTCGACACGAAGTTTGCGGGCGTGCCTGTCATTGAGATTTGGAATGGGTACGCTGTCATGGTGTCGTCATCCGACAAGGACAAGGACGGCAACATGGTCGTGAAGCGGCGTGTTGAGGTCGGCCCAAAGAGATTGTTGCTTGAGTATAATGAAACGCTTGAGGTGCTGTCGATGAGCACCGGAAAGCCAAAGAGCACGGATAAGCTCATTCAGACTGTGTATCTTCGCGTGAAGAACAACCAGATGAGCGACATCATTCGTGCTGAGACGAAGGACCACGTGATGGTTGAGTTCAAGGTCTCCATGAGAGGAGACTTCACGGGAGACCCGAACAAGTGGTTCGACGTTGAGAACTACATCAAGATGCTCTCTGACCATGTCAGGAGCGTTGTGAAGGGTGTCGTCAGGCAGCGCACGGTCGAGGATGTGTACGCCGACCCAACTGCACTTCTGAGGGATGCTGTCCTCGGCGCAAAGGGTGAGGCGGGTAGGCAGGGTATGTCGTTTGCTGAGAATGGTTTCCATCTCTCTGAGATTGAGCTCCTTGACTTCAAGGCGTGTGATGACAGAATCTCTAAGATTCTCGATAACACCCAACATCAGGTCGTTGAGTCAAACATTGCGTTGGCTCTTTCTGAGAGGAAGCTGACCATTGAGAAGCGACAGGAAGAGCTAGCACGTGAAAGGGCCCAGGCGTCTGCTGAGACATCGCGTGTCTCATTGACGCTCAATGCTGAGAATGAGAAGTTTAAGGCGACTCTCGACGCTGAGAGGGTCTCCAGGGACCTCACGCTTGAGCTGCAACGCCTTCAGGCATTGAGTGAGAAGCTTCAGAAGCAGGAAGAGACGCTTCTGAAGGAACAGAAGCTGTTGGATGAGAAGCTGACGGCTGAACTTGCAAGAAAGAAGCAGGAGGCAGAGCTTGATGTCAGCATCAAGCAGGCGCTACAGGAGCTTACGCTCACGAAATCGCGTGAAGACACGTTAGCTGTCGTCGAACGTTTCAAAGCGGGAAGCGGGCAGTTTGCAGAGGCGCTCGTGGCGTTGAGTAGCCAGGAGACGTTGACGAAGGTCGCTGAGGCGACGAGTCTGCAGCACTACGTCGGTGGTGCTAACTTCGTTGATGCATTGAAGAGTGTGCTTGGAAACACGCCATTTGGTTCTGCTACATCGAATCTGATTGAGAAGGCCATGCCAAAGAAGAATGGTGCGGCCAAGATTGCTGATGCCGAGAAGTCCTCGAGCTGATGCATGATGGTGCATGTTGGCGGGCGCATTGTGCATGTTGCATTGTGTGCCCGCCCACATGTTGTTTAATGTCACGCCTATGCGTGATAAGGAGTTTTATGTTAAAAGATATGTTTCGTATTTTGTTGATGGTCGTCATCTGCGTTTCTACGTGTGCTGCATTTCCTGCGCATGCGATTGATTGTTCGACATGGTTATCAACGCCGACTCTATTTGAGAAGAGAATCTCTTCCGCCGGGTCAGAGGTGACTGGGTGGAACATCGCTGGTACTTATGCTCCAATGCGATCTCAAATCTTTGACGCCGTTGATAATCGCATCTGGGCTTCCTGTGATGAGCAACAGGCTAGCATTAATCACACGTCGCTTAACAGGCGCACATGGACGACGGGAGGCGTCACATTGCAGTGTACAGCATATAATACTCCTCCACAAGCATACACTGACGTCGGTCAGGTTGCGTTTGTTAATAACTCAAGCTACAATTATGGTCCAATTATCGTGCATACACTCGGCTTGCCGTTCATTGACCAACCTCCAACAGCGAACCAGGTCATCAGTCGTACGTTCGACCAATCGAATGCAACCGGTATGTGTACATTTAGTGTTGTTAACACGCGGACGTTGCCGAATCCGATTGTTACGGGTGGGTCAAACATGACGTACACATCTGACGGGCTCTATAATGACCCTGTCACTGTCGGTCCAACGTTTGTTCCGTTTCGGTCATTTGGAAACATCGTCGCGCTTGGTCATAGCATCAACACGTGCACAGGTGTGTGTCAGATTCCCAATCCTCGATTCAAGACGTATCTACAACGTACGAAGATTGAGAATACGTTTACGAATACAAACTACGCGGATGATGTGACGTTTAACTCGATGTTTCTCACAGACAGAGATGCTGTTCCATTTGGACAGAGCTTGCCAGTGAGTGAAAGGGCTCATACATTGACGGTGTTGACTGACACCTCACAGACCGGGCTTCCCATCACCGGTGCAGGCTACCTGATTGCGGGCCAGGCTGAGTTTAAGTCATCACAGATTGGTGGTCGAAACGGAATGTCGTTGATGGTCATGCGTGTTGCTGATTCTGGTTCGCTTAAGGTCGTTAATGGTGGATTGTTAGCCTGGCCGGCCATCAATTCATTGCTGTCGACCGACGGTGATACCGGCATCTTTGATGCCATCAAGGTGACGAAAATCCTTCGTAAGGGTACTGCTGGTGGGTTTTATGTGGTCGGCACCGTCGCTAACAGCGCTGCTGCGACGCCTCTTCTGCGTGCTCCTCGTGGATTTATCGTTGCATTCAACTCTAATGGGACGTTCGACACGACGTTCGGCTCAAATGGACTCGTGCTTGTTGATAACATGCTGACCACAGATAGGGCTCTCATCGCTGATGCTGTCGTGCTTACGAACGGTAAGCCCGTTGTTGTGATGCAGGACCCGGCCGGTCTTTTGACGGGAAGCGTTAGAACGCAACGTTTTTTGACGACGGGTGCTGTTGATACAACGTGGGGCTCGAACGGAGTCAGGCTGTTTCCAATCACCGGTTGCACAAATCCGGCCATTGACAACCTACTCGTTGTAACGAACTCGATCAATGAGCTGTTCATCGGTGGTAGCGGACACCACAACTGATGAGTGATGTTTTGGTTGGTATGATGCATCATAAAACATGTGTCATACCAACCAAAATTTGTTGTAGATATCAGTTGTGTTTTCAATCATGATGTCGTGTTATAGTGGTCACTGATGGTTAAACATGTCCCAGTGAAACAGCCGTCATCAGTTCGTGAACCCATTAGAGTAGGAGATGCAGTGTGCCTGGTGCATTCGCTTTATACGATGAATGTCGTTGATGTGATGACGCACAAAGAGCATCTTGTCGCGGAGACAGACTACTCTTCATCTTCAAACAAGAGCGCCTCTAAGGATGGTTATCGTCTTTTTGATGCTCTTGCAGGGATATTCATCGGTACGCAGTATCTGTCACTCTATGACAGGCGTGCTCCAAACGGAACAACACAACATCTGAAGTATGCATTCATGTTCGGCACAAACATCGTCTTCATCAACCCTGCATCTGTGAGCGTCATCGCACGGCTTGCAGATGCAATCGACCAGTCAGAAAAGAAGGAATAAAATGAGCGTTAGAATCGATAATGTTGAGCACTGCACGTCAATCGACCAGATTAGCGTGCCTGAGAAACTTCGTCAGAGGTATGCATTCCACGACGACATCAGAGCTCCTAGACTGAGGTTCGTCACAAACCTCTACGGTGGCCAAGGAATCACTCCATCAACGATGACGTTGTTCTCTGGAACGCCAGGTTCGGGTAAGTCGACGCTTCTGCTGCAGATAGCGAACGCGTTGCATTCACGCAATGATTGCATGGTTCTCTTCAACGGTGGTGAGGAATCTCTGTTCCAGACGCGCCTCGTCTGTGAGCGTCTCTTTAAGAAGAACCCGACGTTCTTCGTCGGACAGGACACTCTCGTTGATGATGAGTCGCCCGACCTCCACTTCTCTGTCAGGCACCAGGTGAAGACGGGAGCACGTCGAAGCCTCCTCGGCCATGCTCGAACGCTTAAGAAGAAATTCCCAGACAAGCACCTCGTCATCATCCAGGACAGCCTCCAGACGACAGACGACGGTCGGTACGCAGACGGTTTCACGAACGGGCAGACGCCGTTTCGTTCGATGAAGCTCATCAACGACCACTGCAAGAAGACGTTCGACTCTGCAATCGTCATCGGCCAGGTCAATAAGAACGGAGACATCGCGGGTGCGAACAAGCTTCTGCACGAGACCGACGTATGGCTTCACATGCACGTCGATGGTAAGGACAAGAGTGAAACGAAGGGAATGCGGTTGATTGCGACGCGTAAGAACCGCTACGGTTATGGGGGTCAATGCCACATTTTGTCAATGTGGGATGATGGGATGAAGGAAGAGGGCTCTTTGAACGAGGAATGAGCTATTAAGTCTTGTCGGTTATGAAAGAGATGATGTCTTCTGATGTCATCTCTTTCATCTGTCTGTGTAGAACTTAAGAAATAAAGCTATGAATGAACAAATTTTTGACACAAACCCACTATTTCTTCGTTTCAATGAGGATGGATCGTGTGAAGAGCTCGAATGGAGCAAAGGATGGGATTTAGTTAAAGAAGGGTCTTCAATATATGAAACACATGATGTAATTTATGCCCGTGCCGACGTTAATGACTTTAAGTCAGCGGCTAGCACCGATGATAAGCTTGCTGTAGATTTTAAGGTAGGCATGTCTGAAAACGTGCACAAAAGATTTAAGAATTATCACACAGCTTCACCGGGTGGTAAAGCAATTGGAATTTTTCTTTTTCCTAAAAAGATCGCAAAAGATGCTAAATCATGTAGTAACCCCGATAAGCCATTCATCGAACATCTTAAGAAGAATGGTTGTTTTCTTATCAGAGAACAAGAAAATCGTTCTAACACTGAAGACTACAATAAAGCTGGTACAGAACAGTTGCGTACTTTCTTTCCATATTCACTCTTAATCGATAAAGAGAAATCACATGCATATGGTTTCGATCGCTTACAAGACCTTATGGTCGAGCAAGCAAAAGCTTATGCATATTCAAAATTGTGTAGTGCTAAAGTCAAAGAGCACCTAAAATTACGTGAATGGCAGAAGTCTGCTCTCGAAAAGATGCGACAAGCGTACAACGGAAGTAAAAAAAAATTCATTTTATGCGTTGTACCACAATCAGGTAAGACACTAGTATGTTTAGTCTTTGCATCGAGTTCGGGGGTCAAGAGGTTGTTGGTCATTGCTGTTGTTCCGACAAGCATTGAGGCATCATGGAAGCGTGATGCAGAAGAGTCTGGATATGCGTTCATAAAGGCAGCTGGTAAGTCACTTGATGATGTAAAGGAAGATGTTCGTTTAGCAGAAAGCAAAGGATTACGTGTCCTGCTTTTTGTGTCAGGACAGAAGGCAGATGCATCTCTTGATATTCAGGAATATATCACGCATGATTATAACTCAGAAGTTGTGATCGCCGACGAAAGCCATATCGGGATCGATAAGATAGATGATGAGGATGCGTACACTAACATCGCTGGTCTAATTAAGTCTCTAGAAGAACGAGAAAGCCCTCCCTTTATCATCCATTCATCAGGTACAAACTTTAGGGAGATTGCTACATTTGACAAGAATACAAGCGAGAAGTATGAGTATGATATTGAAGCTGCACGTCAGGATAAACTCTATGATAAATCTACTCTTGTAACATGCAAATTCACTAACGAACTTGTTGAAGCACATAATCGCTTTGACGACGAGGGTCATTTTTCATTGCAGAAGTTCTTCGTCATGAAGAAGAACGACGATGTGTTTGAGCATTCGGATGACATCAAAAAACTGTTTATGCGTCTTTTTGGCAAAAGCAGTGAGCCTGAACCTCTGAGACTTCTGAGACCTTCCAGAGACGTCTGGACATTAGGGAAAGAGTTACAGAAACATAAAACAATATTGATTACACTCGATGAGGTCGCACAATGTAAGGCGATGAAGGCTTTGCTAGAGGACAATATACCAAATGTTGAATGTCTCTCGGTCGCGGGCAGCGATTGTCCATCTATCGACGATGTTAACTACAAACTGCGATATAATGAGCATTATGATAAAACGACGATTATCTTAACCTGCGGTAGGTACGGATTGGGAGCGACATTCTGGAACCTCACATGTGTCATCGTAGCATGGTCAGTCATGACTGCTGAAAAGAACGTCCAGGTTTGGTTTAGGGCGATGTCACCGGGTAAGTCGAACAGAAAAGATAGCAAGAGGCTCATCATCGATTTGCACCCTGAGAGAAATATCAAAGTCTGTTTTGACCTTGCTCGTTACACCAAGGCCTCTGATCAAAGCACTGAAGGTAAGTGCGTTAAGCTCATGAGTTGTCTAAATCTCATAAATGCTAGCGGTTCAAGTTTCGAACTCCAGCCTTTGTCTGAGAAGGATATGAAAACACTTGCTCAAGGTCATGTTAGTTCTTGTAAAAATGGCAAAACGCTACAATCAGTATCTAGTTCAGAGTTCAATGAGAAAAATGCATTACAGATATTAGATACATCAGATAATCTGCCTGCAGCTTCGAAGAAAACAGCCCCAAAATCCAGAGAGCTTTCTATCGCATGTAATGGTGTTGAGACAGGTAAATCAAATGAGCGTGTAGCTGGAATAATTCAGTCATTTGATGAAAAAGCAGCTGAGAAAATAAGGATTAATGAATTGATTAAGAAGGCGAAAGATGTCTTGAGACGTCTTCCCCAATTCATTGGTTGTACCTATAAACGTGTCACCATTCATTATGTTCGTGACTTCATCGATATATCACCAGAACACCAGAAGCTGTTTGAGACGATGACGAAGTGCCAATATTTGATCTTTAAGAAGTGGATAGAGAATAACTTCATCGTCAAAAGTGCATTGCAGAAGCGAATTGATGAGATCAACAGCCAGATCAATGCGCGGGATGCGCGGGATAAATGAACTATCAAGATCATTTTCGGGTCCATCAAAAGATTAAGAGTGCATCTTTATTCAGAGAGCAGCAATTCTCAGATAGTACTGATACCACCACACCACTCTATATTATCAGAAAGATGATGAGAATAGAGAGAAATTTTTGGTGCAATCCGTCTAAAACGCTGCTTGATCCAACTTGTGGTTCGGGTGGTTTCTTACTTGAGGCAGTACGACGGATGTACTATGGGATGCGACACGCCATTCCAGATGATAAAAAAAGACTTAGCAAATGTTTTGCTAGAATACGTGGGTTTGATGTCGATGAAGCACAGCTACATCGTGCACGGCAAGCACTATATACTCTAGCAAAGCTTGTCGATATTGACGTCGAAAACATTATAATCAAACAGGACTTTTTGAGTTATAATGATAGTGTGAAGTATGACATTGTTGCTGGAAATCCACCATTTTCTATTTCTGGTAAAGAAAATCTTTATGAAGAATTTATAATTAAGGCTATAGATAGCTTATCTAACTCTGGGATGTTGGTGCAACTAATGCCTAGAAATTGGGCTATGAATGCTAGCTCAGCTCTTAGGAAAAAAGTAATAGCTGAAGCTGGTGATTCAATTAAAATTAACATAATTCAGCGACCTCCAGAGTGGAAAGGTATTGATGTTGAGATATTGACACTTTCTCTTAAAAAGAATGGGCAAATAGCAACAAAGTATTTACTTAATAATAAAGAAAGACCCATTATTGATGGGTTGTTGTGTTTAGATAACACACTAGATGTTGTGATTCAAGAAAAAGCTGCGTTGTTAGTCAACAAGTACGGTGCAATCGAATTGTTTGACCCAAAAAAAATCGAAACTAGTGAATGTACATCTTTATGTGTTTCATACAAGACTCAAAAACAAGCTCGTGAATTTCGAAATAAGAAAGACATTCTTAATGTTGAAGATAAGCATATTTTGTGGGATGGTGGAAGTGGTACAACTATGTTTGTCTTAGAGCAAAAAAAATGTAAACATAATAAAAAATTTGAAAATTTTCTATCAAAAAAACGAAATGAAGGATATCAAAGTGTTGTATTATATCACGGTTTTATGGGCAAAAGAGAAAAAGTACCGTTTCAAGAACTAATTTATAGTGAAAAAATTGATAATTGTGCTTGTTTAGACGTGGGTGGAGGTAGAGTTTTTGTTGTTGCTGTTCGTAATGTTGAAAAACATGAGTGGTTTATTAAGCATAGTATCATTAAGAAACTAATTGTTGCATTTCATCAAGGTGTTAGACCAATCACTACTTTACATGGTGTAATTCCTGATATATCTCATCTATTGTCTGACGACGTTGATGAGCGAGAAATGCAAATGAAAGAATGGTTTACATGAGAACAAAACTTCGTGCATTTCAACTTGGTGAAGTTTTTACTCCCATAAGAATAGTTCACCAAATGCTAGACATGTGGCCTTGTGCATATTGGTCAGACGCAACATGGACAATCGGCGACATTACAGGCTGTGGCAACGGTAACTTTCTTGTCGAAGCCATCAAGCGAAAGATAGAAGCCGGCCTAACACCCACACAGGCCCTCAACACCACATTCGGTATTGACATCATGCAAGACAATATCGATGAATGTCGTGAAAGGCTCTTAAAACAAGCAGAAGAAAGCTCCAATGAAGAAAGAAATGAACAATGGGTGAAGATTGTTGAACACAACATCATCTGTGGAGATGCACTAACATTCGATTGGGATGCATTTGAACCTTTAGAGCTTAAAGAAGATTAGTCTCACATTGACGATACCGACCCTGATGCATTATTATGAACATGGTGGCATTTTCAAGCGGAGACCTTGTACAAGCGATTGCTCCACTCATTGTTGTGGGCCATGCTCATATCGACTCAAGCACACATGAGACGCCGTTGTTGGCAGCAGACTATTCATCTAGCACTGCACCAATCTCAAAGAACAAGCTCGGCATCATCATCGACGGCGACCCGACAATAAACCATGACCTCGTCATCGTTCTGTTTGACACGTCGAGGGCGATTACGTACTCAAGCAACCTGGATATTGTTAGAAGGATAGACGATGTCTAGGTTGCTTGATGAAGACCCGAGTGAAGATGCGATGAAAATCGTTCGCACCATCCCAGACCGCATCCGTGAGGCGACAGCGAAGAACGAATCATTCGTTTCGTTCGATTTCACGGGTGGCTCACCTCTCACAAGCAGGCTTGTGCAGCGTACGCTCGTCAACAGCGGATACGTGTCATTCGTCGTCATCGGTTCAAAGCAGCAGACTGATAGGCTTTACATCGACATGAAGCGCAGGACAAAGAAGAAAGAGCAATGACACCAGAAGAGATGGATGCGTTGTATCCAACTATGAGACCGTCGATGTCTTCTATCGTGTCTGATGCGACTGCATGGCTTGAGACAACATGGGCACCGAACGAGCTCATCGATGGAAGGGTGCTTGTGCTTCCACTCGACTCTGCACGATGCACAATCATCGTCGAACATTTCATCGCCATCGGATGGAACGTCGTTGGGCACGTCGGTGATGCAAGCATCAGATTAATCTTTCGGCGATGATACACATCACGTTGAACATGTGGATAACGACGTTGATTTGTGTTGCACTTAAACACGTTGAACATGGTATTATACCCTTGATAATTCAATGAATTGGAATCACTCCTCGTGATTATGGAGAACGTATGTTTTCTGTCGGTCAGCAGCTTGTTTGGGTCCATGTCGATGATGAGACTGGAGAGCGCGTCAATGATTTTGTGAAGGTCATGGCGCTTCCGAGGGATGGTCTCAAATCACCGTCTGCACGTGAGCAGTATCGTGTGCAGGTGTTGAGAACGGGCGACCCTGCGATAGCCTTCAGGGATGAGCTATTCGACTACTCTGAGGAGTGAGTGATGTCAATCAGACTTCAGCCAGGAATGCTTGTTGCAGTCAACGAACAAAAGATATATCTCTGTATCAGAGAGTGTCATCGTAATGATGCACGCGACCTTATGGGCCTTCATCGCATCCATCATCTAGACCTAAGTTGGGTGGATACACCCGTGATGCTGATGCTTGATGATGATGGAGCATACACATACTTCGAGACCATGTCGAAGTTTTATCATGATGTCATTGCGACTGTAGATGATGTTTTAAATGTATTGTGTTGAAGATGAATGACGAAAACAGCAAGCTCAAAAAAGCGTTTGATGACATAAAGCAGAGCAACATCTCTGAGTCTGCAGCGCATCTCAGTGAGTGGTTCAGTGTGTTCAATGAAATTGAGATTCATCTTCGTAAAAGCCTGCACTGCTTAGAGAGAAGCATTGCCAAAGATGTAAAAAAATACAAATAGACGATGTGATGAAGTGATTTCTTCATCTCTAGATTTGTATAAAGGGCCATGAAAAGGCTACCCAGGGTTAAACGTCAAGAGCCTCTTGATGATGGCATCATCATCGTGCAGATGACGCAGGCGCAGGCTGAGGCTCTTGGCATAGTGTATTGCATCAATGATGGTTGCGGTCATCATCCGTCGTTACATCATGGCGTCTCAAGCTCCATAAGCGACGGTGGCCTGACTGCATGCATGTCATGCGGTTGTAAGGGATACGTGCAGGGCGTTTTCATCGGGTTATGTCCTCTGATTAGAGCGCAGTGATGCATCTGCTGTGAAAACGTATTAATCAATGTGATAGATTGTCAATATGGACAATGAAACCATGGTTAATCCTTTCACCCGTGTTTTGTGCGATGTGAAGCATCTTAATCCTGGAGATTTAATCGATGCTGGCGACGTCTATCGCTCCACGACGCTTTCTGAGAAAGATGCAGACATCGGTCGATGGTTCGTCGCGGGTGATGTCATCGCTGGGACTGCCATCGGTGCAACCTGTAACGTTCATTTCATCAGGTTGTCTCCTCAGGCCAAAGAGAATGGTTGATGAGCACATCGCTTGGAAGCTGCCCGCTATGCGGGCGTGAGATGATTGCTGGGCCGTCAATCGATAGGCATCATCTCATTCCTGTCTCACGTGGTGGCACTGAGACAGAACACATGCATCGTGTGTGCCACAGCAAGATTCATCACACGTTCAGCGAAAAACAGCTTGAAAAAGAGTTTTCATCTGTCGAAAGATTGCTTGAGAATGACGATATACAAAAATTCGTTGCTTGGGTGCAAAAGAAGCATCCTGAGTTCATAGACGGAAATGATGACACGAGAGCAAGAAAGAAGAGGAGGCGTCGCTAATGAGAAGCAAGGATGATATCATCGGTGAACTTGAGTCACTTGAGGGAAAGTATGACCCAGAGTATGGTCGCGTCAAGCGATTGAACCATGATTCGCATGATGATGTCATGTGCGCTGCACGCCTCCAGCTCGAGGTGTTGCTTGACATCAGGGAGCTCCTTAGTAGGATGGCTCCTCGTGATTGGGTCACATACACACCACGTTAATCATGTGGATAAAGACGTTGAATGAAGGACGGTGATAAGCGATGAAAATCGATATCGGTTCTCTTGATTTAGAGAGATTTCATATCAACCCAAGAAGCATCACCGGCATCGGTGATTTCGTTCTCATCGTACCACACAAGGCCATGTGGGAGTGGGACGAGAAAGAGCTTCATCTTCGTTCGCTCCTGTGTCGCCCAGACGGCGAGGTTGTGAGTGCAGGGTTTCCGAAGTTCTTCAATTTCTCTGAGAGGCCTGCGCATGACTCCATTGTCATTGACGGCATCAACAGGGGCATTTCACATTTTCCTGGGAAGGCCGACGGCTCCCTGATTATCAGGTCTGTCATCGACGGTCATGTTCATTTTAGAACGCGCGGCTGTGAGACGATAGCATCAGACATGGATTCAGCCGTTCGTAGTCTCATCGCGTCGAGGTATCCACGCCTGTTGGATGCAAAGCTTTCTCATGAAAAACAGTCTTTCCTGATGGAGTACGTTGCTCCGTCGAACCAGATAGTCGTTCGCTATGATGAACCGCGCCTGATAGGCCTTGGATACTCTGATTGGTCAAGCGGAGAGCTTCGTGTCAGGAGAATGGTTGAGAATGTTTTCAACGTTGATTGCATCGATAATCATGATGATGTTGCATCAGACATAGACGTGCTCAGGCAGCGTGTCTCTGCGTTCGATGATAAGGAGGGCATCGTCGTTTGGACGCATGTGGGTGATGGAAACTATCATCTTTCTAAACTCAAGAGCGCATGGTACATGCGTCTTCATGCGTTGAGGTCGCAGGCTACTCCACGCTACCTAAAGGAGTTCTGCTATCTTAATGACGTATCAACGCTTGATGGTCTTAAGAACACCCTCCTCAAAGAGGGATTCGATTGGGAGGTGTGTTCATACATGGAGCCACTGTGGGATGAAATCTCTTCCAATGTATCACGTGTCGATGAATTGATTGAGCGTGTTGAGTCTGAGATTCTCACGAGACGCATCATGGAACTGCAGACACGTAAAGAGATTGCGTTGGCGTGTAAACAGCTTGATGAAGACTTACAGTGCGTTGGTCATGACGGTTGTTTTGCGTATGCAATCAGTAGGGCTGTCGGTGAGATAGAGAAGGCGTCTGAAATCAGAGATGCGATGCGATTAGACATCAGCGTTGCACAGCTTCGACTCCTGAAGAAACAGGGTCTAGAGAAGCTTGGTTCTACATCTTTCGTCGATGAGGGTTGATTATGAAAAATCTTAAAGATGCGTCGTTGGATGAGCTTAAACGTGAAATTAAACGTAGAGAAAAGCTTGAAGGTTTCATCAAGGAAAATCCTAAGCCGGTCGCTCCAGTGCAACCAGCAAAGTATGTGGGAAAAGATAAGTTCATAAACATACCCATACCCAATTGTAATGAGCTTGAACCCATCAAAGTCTCGGACGTCATTGCTGCTGCATCGAAGTTCGATGCAAACGAGTGCTTCATTACATTCAAATACGACACAAACTATGATGGCATCTTTAACATCGTTGCGTATGTTTCAGCGCCCAATCCCGATTTTGACGAGGTTGTAGAGGCCCAACTAGTACAGAAGTCGTTTGATGAGTGGCATGAGTATTATGCTTCACTCAAGAAGTACAATGCAGAGCTCAAGCTGTGGAAACAAAAAGTGGGAATCTCAAAGAAATGAAGTGCATAGACATATCAAGATACAGAAGGATGCAGTTTGAAAAGCATCATTCAGAGCATGAGTTGCTTTTCATTGATTTCGATGTGTTCGGTCATCCGAGACGGTTAGAGGTTGCACAAAGGGTCAAGCATGATGATGCAGTTGATGCACGCCCCCTTCGTGAAAGGATAGGTGATGAAGCAGCAGACATGCTGATGCTCAATCAACCTGAGCTTGCACGACGTCTTGGTCTGTTCGACGATGTAATGCTCGTTGATGTAAAAAATGAAAAAGTTTAGAGTCAATGACGTCCTGACATGTATGTTTCCAGTGCGGAAAAGCGAAGCTGATGATGGCTTTGGTATTGTTGTAAGTGTTGATAGCGACGATGAAAAATCACATGGAGTGTTTCTGTTGCTTTGCGTTGAAAAGAGTGTAGTAGCGAACAAATACTATTTTTTGTTTGATGAGCAGGTCTGTTTTCGTTATGATTTGACACACTTCAAGTTACTCTCTAGGATAGAAGAATGAGCTTTGATGATGATAGCGAGCTTAGGCTTGATAAGACGGCGTATGATGTTGCGACGCTGTTCCGTGTAATCCCATGGTTGTTTTTCTTGGGTGATAATCGTGCACCAGTTGCGCTTGTCGAGCAGGCATTTAATGATAGCGAAAAGTTTATCTCATCATTCATCAATGACCCAGACCAGGGTCGTTGTGCGCTGATGCGTGGTCTTGCATTGAACTTGCTTCGTGCTGCAGGAATCACACCTAATCCTGAGATGCTTGAGATGCTCATCAATCTTGTTGCACAGCGCGTCGATGCGTCAATTGTAAAGGATATCTCTCCTGATGGTCTCATTGGAGAAGAGGCATGATACGTTGTGCATGCATCGTTGAAGTCGTGTTAATGTAGCGATATGCATGCAACTGACATCATCAAGGCAGTGATTGAAGACATCATCGCACAACCAAATGCGTCAATCGCAGATGTTGTGCAACTGCACCTACGCGACGTAAGTCAGGACGTAAGGTCTGTCGTCAATGATGCGATACATAACGCCCTTCTTAAGCCGAACCTCGGACAAGGAGAGCTATTCCAGTTGTCTGTTCTAGAGACAGCGCAATCAACAATCAACAGGCTACATCATTCGACACAGATGAAACAACCCCAGCGTAGCAAAGAGCGTAATAAGAGGTATGTTGTCGGTGATAAGCTAAATGTGACAGCAACGCTTGGCCTACAACCGACAAAGCAACACTCAACGAGCTGTTCATACCAACTCAGTCGTCGTACGAACCGACAGGATATCATCGACGTACCAGATGGTACAGAGGTGATTTATGCGGGCTCGATGCTCGTCTATGATAACGAACCATCATCGAAGAGAATGATTTTTACCATCGCAAAGGGCACGCTGGTCATGTTGAACGGAAACATGATTGAGCTCAGCGACGAGATTCGTGTTGCTGGCGTCGTCAATCACATCGACCCTGATGAAGAGTATAACGTTCGGCTCAAGATGAATGCAACGAAGCGTGCTGATAAGGCTGGGCTTCGTGCAAGGGTCATTTCATTAAGAAAATGAGATTGCTTTTGTAATGCAACATGTATGATAGTTGTTTTAAGATAAAAAATGATGAATGCGTCTATCTCAAAAAGAGTTGAGAGGACTGTAAGCCTGAATAAACTTATAGAAACGGGTGCATGTGTCTTTGGACTTGTGAAGGCTCTTTCATTCTTTAAAAAACATCGTCTTGTCATCGGTGCAACACGTGAATTTTGGCGCGCGGTCGATGACCTGCAGGATTCTGGAATCGATGTTATCCCTTGCGCTGCTGCATCAGAGTATCTGAGGTTTAAGACAGCCGCCCGTCGCGTTCGCATATGTATCAAACCGAACGTTCTTGCTAAAAAGCTTTTAGATGACCCAGATTTTACTGAGTATGCATTCGTCATTTTCAATGATATACCCAATCAGTTGAGAGCTAGGGCTGAGTCAAACGTGATAAGACTGTTGGCTGCTGACATCAGTAAAATGACTACGAGAGCCGTTGAGCGTCGTTTGGATATCATCACAGCTAGCCTGGGCGAATGCATCGAACGACAACGTATGCTACTGAATGAACAGACGATGTTGAATGAAGCTGTCAAACTGGGTGATGCTGCACGTTTTTTTGATACGCCGACTCTTGAAGAGCTCATCATCGACGAAGAGCTTTCTGAGGATGCTAGGTTGAATGTTGCGATTGAGATATTGAGTGCAATTTCAGGGCATGCTCCTCGTACGCAGACGAAAAAGAAAAAGAAAAAGGCATCAAGAAGATGAAACAGCGCGTTCCAAAAAAACACATCGCCACAATTCTCAAACTCAGTCATGATATCGGGCCGTGCCCACGATACGTGCTAGCAAAAGCCTTAAGTTCAAAGATTGATGTTCAACTCTCAACTGCGCTTGATTACATTTTGGCTGCTACGCATGAGAACATACTGCAATCAATCGGTCAAAACATCTCTGAAAGGTATCAAAAATGACCCGTTATCGCATTTTTTCGATTGGAGAGACGGCAGTCAGCATCGATGCATCAGTCATCATGTTAGCATGCATCGCTGGTGCAGTCGGATTGCAGTTTTTTTTGCTGTATGTTGTTTGCATTACGTTAGTGTTCATACATGAGCTCGGTCATTTTCTTGCTGCAAAGCGACATGGGCTAGCCGTGCATAACATAGCACTCAACTTCGTCGGAGCTGCTACTTTGATATCGATGTTATCGTCTGCATCACCGAAAACTCAGTTTGATGTCGCTGTTGCTGGGCCACTAGCATCATTGCTAGCGTCTGTCATCTTGTTCATGTCATACGTGTTGTTTCCAGTTGAGTTTGTTTTTAACGTTGCGATGTTGAATCTTGTGTTCATTTTTTTTGGAAACATCCTTCCCTTATACCCGCTTGACGGAGGACGGATGACGTTGGCCACCATAATGCACATGCACAGTGATAAGCCACACGTACAGCATCTAGACAAGATGATTATCACACAATGGTACATGGGTCTTATTACGCCTGCAGTCATTTGCCTTTTGTTCGGTTGGGTGTATGCGCTGGTTGTGCTTGTCATTGCTGTCGTCGGTCTGTTCATGCTTTTGATGCAACGACGATTGATGAAATAGTAAATGCCTATGTGTTGATAACGACACAATCGCTATGTTATGATTGTGCTTCAAGGATTACAAATGCTATTTGAACATGGAACTTACGTCGAGATATTACGCACAGTATCATGTCGTGTGATAAGCTCTTTACAACAGGCTAGGTTTGTGAGTGTGAAAGAGGGAGAAAGAGGATTTGTGTCTGTCGATTACGACACGCTACCGGGCGATGTCGCTGTCATCAAGGAGAACGGTGATGTTTTAGCGATACTTCATGGCTGCATTGCACAGGTCGATATCGAGTATGATAGTGAATCAGGATTACCAGCATTTAAGATTTTTCGAAATACGCGAGAACCAATCACCAACAACGAACCCGTCGGCGATGACGGTGCTGATTAAGAGATAGAAGCAAAAATATGCCCGCAGATACAGACATCATTTCGACAGGAACGATAATCGACATCCTACCAGGAAGCAGGTTCAAGGTGAAGCTTGACTCAGGGCAGGACGCTACGACATACCTCGCTGGAAAGATGCGCGTCTATAGCATCAAGATTGTCGTCGGTGATAGGGTCGAGGTCGCTCTGTCTCCGTATGAGCTTTCGAAGGGTCGAATCACAAGACGTTTGTGAGGACATGCATGTTTGACGTCGGGTCTGACGTTGTGTTTCGTTATTCTGCACTTGATGTGTCGGTGCGTGGTCGTGAGTGTGGGTACGTTTTTACACAGACGCCTCTTTCTACACAAGAATTGAAGTTCATGAAAAATGTTGATATCAACACACGAGGCACGATAATATGTCATATCAAGCAGAGTGGAAAAGAGAATAGCATGCACATTAAACTGTCTGATGGGCGATTCGTCATTGTTCCAGCATGGGTTTTAGGTGTTGTATGAGCATCCAACGTAGAAAACGCATAGCTCTTGATTGCGATGGCGTTCTAGCGGAATGGACAGCATACGTCATCAAGAGACTTGGCATTGAGCTCAGCGTTGACGATGTTGATGACTTTAGCCTTCGCAATGTGCTTCGTGCAAGGTTTGGTAAGGATGTTGCCAGAAAAGCAGATGCCATATGCTCTGACAACGATTTTACGCGAACACAACCACAGCTGCCATGGGCGAAAGAGCTTGTTCAGCTATCATTTGCGCTCGGTGATGTCATGGTCCTAACGTCTCCTTGGGAATCCAAGGGATGGTATGATGCTCGTGTTGAGTGGCTCCGCAGAGAGCTTGGAATCCACCAGGGCCAGCTGATGGCGGGTCGATTGAAACCATGGGTCGCCGCAGACTTTTTTGTCGATGACAAACCGAAGAACATCATTGAGTGGGCAACTGATAATCCGAATGGGTTTGCTGTGCTTCTTGCGTGGCCATACAACGTGAGTGCTGAGGAGCTTTTACCAGCAAATGCAAAGAGGATGTCGCCAGATGAGCTCATTCAAATGCTTCGTAGGGGACAGCTGACATGGTAGAGCTGTTTGAAGAGATTGTTCTTAGAAAGAGAAAGCTGTTGGCAGAACAGCTAGAGCTAGTTGAGGCACGTGAGGTCCTAACGAGAAGCCCTATGTTTCCTGCAATGAGAAGCACAGAGCATCTCATTCTGACGACGAAGCTCAAGATGATTGATGAGCTAATCGAAGACGTCAGTACAGTCAGGTCAATCATCTCAGTCAAAGAGACGTTTGGTAAAGACTGTGAAAGCTGTAGCATCAGCGGGTCAAATGAACAGTGTGTCGAATGTAATGGTAATGGAATCGTCTGAATTTACGTTGTGATATCGTTATTCATCGTTTAGTATAATGATATCATCAATCCGGCGTTGCATACACAATGACGAAGATGATGTTATTGATGCAGTGATTGTTATTAATTATTGTGGTGTTGAAAAAGCCTACGCCGGCTTTAGTAAACAACTTGGAGATTATCCACGTGGATGCTTTCATCAAATCCATACATGAATCTTCTCCTTACAAAAGACGGCTTGTTAATGTCATACTGTACTTGTTGAACCTTGATGTGTCATACACTGTACCATTTCCAACACTCTACAATGACTCACCGCGTGATGTTCTAATGCACGTTAAAGCCGTCGATAAGAGCATCAGGTCGATGCGTATGTATCGAAAGCTTAAGCGTAAGCTTTACAAGCAGGCCTGCGCTCGTTTGAATAATGCATCAGATGACCGTGTGTGGGAAGAAGCAATCAACATTCTCATCTCAAATTCAAAAAACATAATTAAGTCTGTATTGAAGAAGCGAAAAGTAAGCGACATCGATATCGATAGAATCATTAGTCTTTATAGACGAATCCAAGCGCATGAATGGCGGAAACAGCAGACGCGGAGAACTTAAAATCCTCTGTCAAATGACGTGAGGGTGCAAGTCCCTCTTCATGCAATGTTAAGTAAACACGACATCAATAATGACGATTACGAGTGTTGTTCTTGTGGATACAGCTGGTCGTATCCGTGGTCGCCAGAGCACGGCTCTATTCCGATGAATGGTTGTCCCTCATGCTCTAGGCCAGATGACGTACCACCATTCTTTCAGCTGTATGCACGATGGATGAACTACACAGATGAGCTTGCTTCTGAAAGAAATCGTTTAAGAGAACAGTATATTGCAGTGAATATGCAACATGACCGATGATACAGTT
>Ga0114930_10000797_pt1 | contig 32424 bp, 28 predicted proteins | sample AnhtaG_FD_87300 | JGI IMG/M metagenome (GOLD analysis project Ga0114930, IMG submission 87300) | Deep subsurface microbial communities from Anholt, Denmark to uncover new lineages of life (NeLLi) - Anholt_01485 metaG | ecosystem: Environmental > Aquatic > Marine > Oceanic > Sediment | place... | reverse complement strand
TATCGCCTGGACACGCACGGGGCGCAGGTGGTTGCCGGCGACTTCAACGGCGACGGGCTCGCCGACCTTTGCGCTTACGACGCGGCAGGAACCGGCGATCTGAGAACCTTCTTTCGCATAAAGACAGGTGGTTTCCAGCCGGCAGTGGAGTCCTCCTGGCCGAGCCGCGAAGGGGGAGGTCGGCTCGCAGCGGCCGATTTCAATGGCGACCACTACTCGGACATCGCGGTCTATGGGGGTTCCACCTGCCCTGATGGGTTCGCCTTCCGTTTCGGCAGAGGGGACGGGACGTTCGGACCGACGGCCGACGAGCAGCGAGCCCCGGATAACCGGGCAACGCATCTGTACGCAAACTTCGCCTGGCCGATCCCCGGCGCGCGGCCCGCAGCGGGACAGTTAGATGACGACGGTGCCGGCGATATTGGCCTATATGATGCATCCGCCGGGAAACTCCGGAGCCGAGTGGCCTCGGGTCACCCCGCCTATGATTATTCGGTCCATCTGATCAAAGACGGATCACGTTACAGGATGTGGCACGGCGGCCGCTGGAAAACCGTGGACGAGAACGGCAGCCCGGTTCCTTTTGCCGATGGAGATCACGTTCTTTCGGCTTACTCCTATGAGGGGCGCAAATGGTACCGCAGGATTGACGGCCCGGAATTCCCCAAGGGTGAGGAAGAAGGCTTCAAGGGCTGGTGGGTCAAGAACTATCTCGAGCCGGAAGTCGTGAAAGTGAATGGAACGTACCACATGTTCTGGCAGGTAGAGATAAGACCTGGAGAGAAGGTGGACACAGGGGAAACCGCGACTACCCCGGCTGACCGGATCGGGATTTCCACCTCGACCGACGGCGTCCACTGGAAGCGCAAGACCGACCGGGGCGTAGTGATCAATCTACCGAGGCCGGGATCAACCAAACTCACGCATCACGAAGCCATCTACGTGCCGGACGATGCGGACGGGAAGCCCTGGTGGCTCTATACCTTCCATTTCGTAGGCGGTAAGCCGGCCGGTCACGTCCGCATTCGGTCGAACGACCCGACAACATTCGATTGGAGGTCAAGAGAGCCGACGTCAGGCATGAGCCAGATTGGAAACCAGATTGGCTACGCGGACGAGGCGCCGGGCGGCAGGCTGTTTCTCCGGATCACCTTCACAAGCAACGCGGACAGAAGGGCCGTGCCGACCTTTCAGTTGTCGCGCGACGGCCTGAATTGGAAAGTAGCCCAGGCGGTTGGGCTGGCTCGGCCGCAACTAGCATCGAGCAGGAACGGTAAGGACAACGAGAATATGTATTTCCTCGGATTCTCCACCATTGACGGTACAGGAAAGATGCACTGCCTGGGCGGCGGCAGGTTCCACGCCCTATATGGCGCGAGCACATCGAATTCCCCCGGCCAGCCCGCAATCTGGCATTCCGAGATCGGGGTCGGGGAGGTCTTCATCACCTTCAACACCTGACGGGTAACGCCGACAAGCCGGACGCAGAAGAAAGAACCACGTCACCAGCCGCCAATTGACACCACGGAGCCCAGCCGACGCGGAACGACGATGCGAACGGTGTGCTGTGGAAGGCCTTGCCCACTGCGGAGCCTCGCGTCATCTACGACCCGCGGTCTTATCCGCCACGGCTGTCTGAGTTGAATCTCTACCTCCTTTGCACTCCTTCCGCCGCCGCACTGGCACCCGACTCGGCCAAAACTAGTATTTTTGCCGGTGCGACGACGTATCCAGACTTGCCGATTTTACGCTATAATAGGGTTGAGCAATCCGCCGCCGGGAGAACAAGTGGATGTTCACTGTTCGTATCCCCGGGGTTTCCCGGCATTATCGGAGGTTATGTAAGAGAATGACACGAGCAAGAATACGCTGGTACATGTTTCCGCGGGCACCTGTCTTCGCATTGGTGACCATTCTTTTTCTCGCAGCGTCGGCTGCTCCGTCTTTCGGATGGAAGTTCGTGTCAATGGCCGACAGCCGGGGAAGCGACAACGGCGTCAACACGGCCGTGCTAACGCAGATCGTCAATCTAGCCAACTCGGAAAACGCGGAGCTCGTCATTTTTCAGGGGGATGCGGTCAGCGGATCTTCCACCGACTCCGTTCTCAGTTCACAGATGGATACCTGGCTGTCGGTGATGAATAACCTCAACTGCCCCTGGTACTTCTCCCCCGGCAATCACGAGATTAGGACTGCCACTTCGGAAGCCGTGCTGCGCACCAAAGTAGATCAGCCGCTGAACGGCCCGCCGGGACACGAAGAGATGGTGTACTCGTTCGACCATCAGAACGCCCATTTCGTCTCGCTCAACAGCAACCATTACGGGGAAGCCCACCACGTGCAGAGAGCATGGCTTTCCACCGACCTCGCCGGCACCTCTCAGCCGCACATCTTTGTTATGGCGCACGAGCCTGCCTATCCTGTGGGGCCGCACGTCGGCAGCTCGCTGGACGTGTATCCCACCGAGCGCGACGATTTCTGGAACATTATGAGCAACGCCAAGGTCGGCATGTATTTCTGCGGGCACGAGCATCTGTACTCGCGCTCCACGCACGGCAGCATATACCAGATCATCAACGGGACGTGCGGGGCACCGATATACAGCGGCCCACCTGGAACGATTGCGAAGTACCACTATGTCGTCGTGGAGATAGACGGCTACAACGTGTACTGCGAGGCCAAGGACAACACCGGCGCACTGCTGGACTCATGGTCCTACGCAGTTGGCCCACCGGCGCAGGACATTCCGATATCCTCGATCAAGGGACTGCCGGACGGCACGATGGTTGCCATCACCAACAAGACCGTCACGGTCGGGACAGACGACCTTGTGAACACACTCTACATCGAGGACCAGGATCGTTCTTCGGGCATCAAGGTATACACGTCAGACGCCGTCGCTGCTGGAGATGGTGTGACCGTTGCCGGCGAACTCGGCACCATACAGGGGGAGAGGGCGATCACAAACCCATCCGTCAGTGTTATCTCGTCGACCTACCCTATTCCCAAGCCCATCAGCATGTTGACGCGGGAGGTCGGCGGCGCATCGTTGAACCCGTATACGCCGGGAGTGCCGGGCGGCATTTCCACGCACAACCTCGGCATGCTGGTTGAGGTGTGGGGCCGCGTTTCGTACGTGAATACGCTGGCGAAGTATTTCTACATCGATGACGGCTGCGGGCTGCAAGACGGTTCGGGTAACACAGGCCTCTTGGTGCACTGCGGCGGCCGGCCGGTCGGCAACACCATCACTCTTCCCGCGCAGAACGCCTATGTGAAGGTCACCAGCATCGGTTCCTGTCGTCCTTCCGCCTCCGGCATCATTCCAACGCTGCGGCCGCGCACGCAGTCAGACGTCGTTGTGTACTGACAGATGGGCGCGGAGCTGAACCTCTGTCCTAAGCATGCGAACCCGGCTGAAGCCAGCTCTTAAGTGGGTCTGCAATCTCAGTCTGTGGATTCGCTCACACGCGGCGGGTGAACACACCATTTTGAAGTTGGCAGAGTGCCGGTACGCTGCCGCACAGATTCTGGTGGGCGCTCCTTCCCCTGCCCCTCGATGCGATCCGTTCGCTGCAGCGAGCGTATCTACTCGGGGTGGACGCGCGTTACATCCGCATACGGGCCGGCATCTCGCCGACGGTTAGGGTGAGTCTGTACCGTTTCCCCTCCCGCACGACAACCAGGGGAAGTTTATCGCCGACCTTCAGATCCTTGATGACCGCCTCCAGGTCTTCCGACGTCTTGATCGGCCTGCCGCCCGCTTCGACGATTACATCGCCGGTCATGAGGCCCGCTTCGCCGGCGGCATAACCCTTGTAAACCTGGATGATCACGCCCGGGGTGCGTTCGATGCCGAACCGCCGGGCCAGTCGGCGCGTGAAGTCAACGTATATGAACCCGACCCAGGGCCGGATCACCCTTCCATGCTTGATCAGGTCGGGCACAACTTTCCGAATCGTCTCCGCCGAAATCGCGAAGCCCAAGCCCTGCCCGTACGGGATGATGGCGGTGTTCATGCCGATCACGCTGCCGTTGATGTCACAAAGCGGCCCGCCGGAATTCCCGAAATTGATCGCCGCATCGGTTTGTATCATATTCTGCATCTCACGACCGTCTGGGGCTTTCAACCGTCGGCCGGTAGCGCTGACTACGCCAACTGTGACGGTGTTCTGAAACCCGAACGGGTTGCCGATTGCAATTGCCCACGACCCGATGATCGGATCCCCTCCGTCGGAGAGCTTCGCGGATAGCAGGTTCTTGCCCTCGATCTTCACTACGGCGATGTCGCTGAGCCGGTCTGAGCCGATCAGCCTGCCTTCGTAGGTCTCTTTGTTCGGCAGGGCAACCATGATTTGGTCCGCGTTATGTATGACGTGCTCGTTAGTGACCACGTAGCAGTTCTTTCCATCTATGATGAAGCCGGAGCCCTGGCCTTGGCGCGGCTGCGGCTCGCCGAAGAATTCGGGGAAGAGATCGAAGACAGTCCGGCGCGGGCGGTACGTGGTGTCGATGTTCACGACCGCCGGGCCGACCGCCTTGACCGCCTTCACCACCGCGCTCTGGGACTCGACGCTCACTTCCGGCACAGCGGCAGGAGCCGAACCTAAAGCACCGATCGTGATTGCGGCGGTAAGGACTGCGGAAAACATTCGGGAACGCTTCGTTCGCATCATCATCACCTGTTCAGCAATAGAGTGGATTTCGATAGTTCCTACGACCGGCCCATACGGTAGGTTCCATGGTTTCGGGGCCGAACGATCACAGAGCTTACTAATGCAGCTCTTTGAGCTCGCCGGTTTCCATGTAGTAGATGCGCTCGCCGATGTTAGTGATGTGATCGGCGATGCGTTCGAGGTATCGGGCAATGAGCAGGAGCCCCACAGCCTGTTCAGCCAGGCTGGGGTCCCTCTTTATGAAACCGATAAGTTCGTCGTGCAGCCTGTGGTAGAGGCGATCAACTTCCTCGTCGTGCGCGATCATCTCATGCACCAGGTCCAGGTCTCCGGATACGAAGGCGGTTAGTGTTTCGCGAAGCATTCGCTGAACGATGCGCATCATCTTCGGGATATCCTCGAGTGGTTTGAAAAGCGGCTTGTGAGCGAGCTGCTCGGCTAGCTTGGCGATGTCAACGGCGTAGTCGCCGGCGCGTTCCACATCCGTGATGATCTTCATCGCCGCCGCGATGGTTCGGAGGTCGCGAGCCATCGGCTGCTGGAGCGCCAGAAGATGAAGCGACCGGTTCTCGATATCAAGGTTATAGCGGTCAACGATGTCATCCATGTCCTCGACCTCGTGCGCCAGCTTAACGTCGCGCTCTGCCAGCGCCCGGATAGCCTTATCGAGCATTTCCTCGACGGTCTGACCCATCTTCCGAAGATCTTCCTGAAGATCGGCCAGTTCTCGGTCGAACGCCTTCCGCGCTTCGAATGATTTCATGCGAGTTTTTCTCCTGTACGTTTCGAACACAAAGGAACACGGACAAGAAGCTCGGGCAGTACACCACAGGCTGCGGATACGGACAGTCTCGTGCGGCCTTTCGTCTACCGTCCACGGTCTGCCGTCTTTCGCCGCCCTCCCCTCTGCGTTTCTACGGACGTTTCCGAGCTTCTGTGTTGCCGAGGATCATTCGTGATCGGCCGGCGTTATCCGAACCGTCCGGTGATGTAATCCTCCGTGCGCTTGTCGTCCGGCTTGGTGAATATCTTCTCCGACCGGCCGAACTCGATCAGCGCGCCCTCCAGGAAGAACCCGGTGTACGTGGAGACCCGGGCGGCCTGCTGCATGTTGTGTGTTACGATGATGATCGTGTAGTTTTTCCTCAGGTCGCGCATCAAGTCCTCTATCCGCAGGGTCGAGATCGGATCCAGGGCGGAGGCCGGCTCGTCCATAAGCACGATCTCCGGGCCAACTGCGAGCAGTCGAGCTATGCAGAGCCTCTGCTGCTGGCCGCCCGACAGAGCAAATGCGCTCTGACGCAGTTTATCCTTAACCTCATCCCAAAGCGCGGCCAAACGCAGGCTCTTCTCCACGGATTCCTCAAGCTCCCTGCCGGCCGCCGTCCCGTGAATCCGGGGGCCGTACGCCACGTTGTCGAATACCGACATGGGAAACGGATTCGGCCGCTGGAAGACCATGCCCACCCGCTTCCGAAGTTCGACAACATCCACTCTCGGCTTGTAGACATCCTCCCCGTTCACCAGCAAACGGCCGGTGGTGCGCGCCCCGGGGATCAGGTCGTTCATCCGGTTGATCGCCCGGAGCACGGAGGACTTCCCGCTCCCCGACGGCCCGATCAGTGCCGTAATATCCCTTGCCTTGATGTCCAAGCCCACATGCTTCAGGGCGTGGAAATCGTAGTAATAAAGGTTCAGGTCGCGCATGGAGACTGCGATGTCGTCTGCTACCAAGGTCTGCGCCTCCTGTAGCGGGCCCGGATGACGGCGGCGGCGAGGTTCATCCCCAAAACGATAATCAATAACGTGAGGGCCGTGCCCCACTGTATGCGGGGCGGCGAGTTCGGAACCTGGGTTGACATGATGTACAAATGATACGGCAGGGCCATCGCCTGGTCGAATATGGATCGCGGCAGGTGGGGCAGGTAGAAGGCCGCCACGGTGAAAAGTATCGGCGCCGTTTCCCCGGCCGCCCGTCCGACGCCCAGGATTCCGCCGGTTATGATCCCCGGCAGCGCGTTCGGGAGGACAACCCGTCTGATCGTCTGAAATCTCGTGGCTCCCAGTGCAAGGCTCGCCTCCCTGAACTCCCTCGGCACCGAGAGAATCGCTTCCTCGGATGCTACGATGATCACCGGAAGCACGAGCAGCGCGAGAGTCAGCGAGCCGGAGAGGAGCGATGCGCCGAATTGCAAGAGCAGGACGAACACACCGAACCCGAACAACCCGTATACGATCGACGGCACGCCCGCCAGATTGAGGAGCGACAATCGTACGAGATTGGTGATCGGCCCCGGCCTTGCGTACTCCGCCAGGTAGATCGCCGCCAGCACCCCGAGCGGCACCGAGAAGACAATCGTCCCCAGCACGAGGTAGATGGTTCCCACGACAGCGGGGAATATTCCGCCCTCACGCATCCCGTGCGCAGGGTAGCTGAACAGGAATTCCAGGCTGAGGGCACCCGCTCCACGAGCGATCAGGAAATAGATGACCAGAAGTGCAGGCAGCACGACCACCACAGCCGAAAGCCGCAGCATCGTGAACGCGAGCTTCTCGCTGGTGTACCTGTTCATCGCCGGCCCCCGGTTCTTCGCAGGGCAATACCCGCGGCCACGTTGATGAAGAATGTCATCACAAACAGCACCAGGCCGATGGCAAACAGCGAAAAGTAATGTGCGGAATCGTGGACGGTTTCTCCCATCTCGGCGGCGATTGTCGCAGTCATGGTGCGCACCGGCTGGAAGATCGCGTGCGGGATCACGGCCGCATTCCCGGTAACCATGAGTACAGTCATCGTCTCGCCGATTACGCGCCCAAGCCCCAGCATCACCCCGGCGAATATGCCGCTTCGGGCCGCCGGAACGACCACCCTCCTGATCGTCTGCCACCTCGTTGCCCCGAGCGCCAGCGATGCGGCCCGGTATCCCAGCGGTACAGCCGTGATCGCATCCTCAGCTATGGATACGATCGTCGGGAGCGCCATGAACGCGAGCATCAAAGAGCCGGTGAAGGCAGTCAACCCGGTCGGGAGGTCGAATATCTGCTTTACGTAGGGAGCAAGGACCACAAAGCCGATGAAACCTATAACGACAGACGGAATTGCGGCCAGGGTCTCGACGGCGGGCTTCAGGACCTCCTTCACGGGTGCCGAGGCCACTTCGGCGATGTAGACAGAGACCGCCGTGCCCAGCGGCACCGCGATCACGACAGCACCCGCCGTGACCAGGAGGGATCCGAGGATGAGGGGAAGTATACCGAACTTGCCCGACAACGGGAACCAGTCCCTGCCGAAGAGGAACTCGGTCACGCCGGTATAGCGGAAAACAGGCAGACCGTCGCGCAGGAGGAGGAGGAAGATCAGGATGACAAATATGACGGCCGCCAGCCCACTCAGTCGGATGACCGACTCGACGGCGACCTCGGTTATCCTTCTGCGTTTGCCAGCCATACGGCCTGCATTCCTCTGGCTTCAGGGGCCACTTGAAATGGGCACGAAGTACATCTGCGCGACTATTCTCTGGCCGTCATCACTCAGCACGAAATCAACGAAATCCTTGACGGTACCCTCCGGCTTGCTCGGCGTGTAGAAGTACAGCGGCCGGGCGATCGGGTAAGTGCCATTCACAACATTCGCCGGCGTCGGCTCCACGTACGGTGAGGTCTGATTGGCGGCCACGGCGAGGGCCTTGTGCCTTGCCTCGTCCACGTATCCCATACCCACATAGCCGATGGCGCCCGGGTTCTCCGCTACCTCGTGTGCGATCGTCTGGGAGGAGAGCAGCATCAGAACGGGCTTGCCGTACTCCTCAGTACCGTTTGCATCGCCCTCCCGGAGAACGTGCTCGAGAAAGAACACGTGGCTTCCGCTGCTCTTATCCCTGGAGAGCACGACGATCTTCTCGTCCTCTCCCCCAACCTGCTTCCAATTTGTTGTCTTACCGGTGTAGATGTCCGAGAGCTGATTGATAGTCAGTTTGCCGACCGGATTGGCCGGATTGACGATGACCGACAGACCGTCCCGTGCGACCGTGAATTCCCGGACATCCATCCCCTTGGCCTCAGCCTGCTTCAGCTCCTCTCCCTTTATCTTGCGGGAGGCCTGAGCGATGTCCGTATCGTTGTTGATCAGAGCGGCGATGCCGGTACCGGATCCGCCGCCGGTGACGCCGATGTTCACATCCGGGTGCTCCTTCGTATACGCCTCGGCCCACGCCTGGCCCAGGTTGACCATGGTGTCTGATCCCTTGATTTGGACTGATTCCTCTCCCGTCCGCCTGGCGCACCCGTGCACCACGAGTACGATTGCTGCCGTAGCAACGACAGCCAACAAGATCCGTTTCATGCGTATCTTCCCTCTCGTCGGTTACTGCTGCCTAGGCCCGTCTGAATCCAATCATGCGCGGGCGCCCCGGGTGCCTTCAATCCGGCGCGCCGCTTCTAGCGGTCGGCCGAAGGTCTGCCCGGCAAGCGCACCCCGTGATTATATCACCCGGTCGGGTATATATCAAACAGAATTCGCCAGCGGATTTTGAGAAGTGCAAGCCGGAGTTTTCTGTGTTCGGTGACCGCCAAGTGCCTTAAGAGTTCCAGCATGGACGCGTTAGGTGAGTGGGAGAGAGGGAGCACATCAACTCGGTGAGGCCGCCTCCTCGGCGTCTTGGATTCCCCACGCTCCCATTTGGCGTTCCAGCAAACGAGGGGATGTTATGGTTACAGTCGGCTATCGAGCGGAAATCGACGCCGCCCAGCGGTTTGTCGAGAGCATTGAGCCGGGCGAGAATATCGCGCTCCTGTTCCACGGCGACGCCGATGGGTGCTGCGCCGGCGCAATCATGTACCGCGCGCTCAGGCATATGGCGAATCAGTTTGTCTTCCCCGTATTCCTAGAGAAGGACGAAACCATCTACTCCGACAGCCTGGCGAAGCGGGTGCTGGCGCGTGAACCTTCTCGCTTGGTCGTGATGGACGCGGGCAGCCGGACGCGCGCGATCATCCCGGGGGTGACAACGATGGTGATAGACCATCACCAGCCGGAAGGAGTGCCGCCGGTGGATGTCTTCGTCACCTCCTTCGGGGTCGAGCCGCCCGCCCCGGCATCGCTGTTGACCTACCACATCTGTAAGGGTTTCATCGGCCTTGACGGACTGGAGTGGCTGGCGGCGGTGGGTACGGCCGCGGATGTTGGTGCAGGCGCGGATTTGGAAATTCTCAGGAATGCGCGCTCCTTATACGGCGTAAAGGCAATCAAGGATACGGCGGCCCTGGTAGACGCAGCACGGCGATCGCCGTCTCACGACGTGGCGGCCGCGTTCGGCGCGCTAGTTGGGGCGGACAGCCCGCTCGACATCGTCGAAGGGGCCGTTCCTGAAGCGCCGGCCCTCGCGAGATACCGGCAGGAGGTAAGAGGTGAACTCCGGCGTGTCATGCGGGCGGTGCCAGAATTCAGCGGCCGATGGGCACTCCTCCGGTTCAAAAGCCCGGCACTGGTACACCCGTCGGTAGCCATTTCGTGGGCCCGGCGCCTCGCGAACAACATGATCCTCGCCGCGAACTATGGGTATACCGAGAAGAACGTGCACTTCAGCTTGCGGTCGGCGCTGGGCGTAGACCTGCTCGGTGAGCTGAGAAAGATCAAACCTATGGAGATGGAGGCAGATTACGCTCACGGGCATCCTGAGGCGACGGGAGGCATTCTTCCGCTGGAGGAATTCAAGCAGCTCTTGGAGGCGCTCGGCTTCGCGCCGGGTGCGGCGGAGTTGGCGCCGTGATAACATGAAGAACCCAAGAACCCTCAGAGCGGAGAGCGCAAGAATGGGGAAATGGGCGGTTGACAGCCCGACACACTCGCTTTCTCTCACTCGCCCATTCTCCCGTTCTGTTTGCCCTCGTGTTCCACCGGGAGATGAAGATTGAAACTCTCAGAGCTGGCAGAGCATTTCGAGGTACTGGACAGACTGACGTCAAGGAACGCGATGATAGACGCGCTGGCCGAACTCTTCAAGGCCAGCTCCGACCCTGAGGAGATCCGCAAGATAGTCTATCTGTCCGAGGGGATTCTTCTTCCACCGTTCGAGGCGGTCGAAATGGGGATCAGCGAGCAGTTGATGGCCCGAGCCATCGCTGAAGCGACCGGACAGGGCGTCGAGCGGATCAAAGAACTCTTCCGTGAGATCGGCGACTACGGCTCGGTCGCTGAACGCTTGATCACATGGAAGGGAAAAAACATGTCCGTCTCGCAGGCCTATGACGCTCTCCTGGCACTCACGCGGATCACCGGCAAAGGCAGCATCCAGACGAAAGTCTCGGGCCTCGCGGACTTAACCCGCCGGATGGACCCGAAAGAGGCCAGGTACCTCCTCCGCGTGCCGATCGGGAAGCTCCGGCTCGGCATCGGGGATCCCACGATAATGGACGCGTTGTCATATGCCTGTGCCGGCAGCCTGAGCCTCCGCGCCGTGATCGAGAACGCATACAACCTATGCGGCGACATGGGGCGCGTGGCACGCGTTCTGTTTCGGGATGGGCCGGATAAGCTGAGGGCCTTCAAGGTGGAGGTGGGCAGCCCCATCCGGGTCGAGCTGGCCGAGCGTGTAGAGAGCGTGCAAGCCATCCTGAAGCGCCTGGGAAAGTGTTCCGCAGAGCCGAAGTACGACGGCTTCCGGTGCGAGGTTCACAAAGACGGTAACGAAGTCAAAGTGTTCTCCAGAAACCTGGAGAACAACACCCAGATGTTTCCCGAGCTAGTGACCGCAGCACGGGAGCAGGTCAAGGCCCGGCGGGCCATATTCGAAGGGGAAGCCGTTGCCTACGACCCGGAAACAGGCGAGTTCCATCCATTCCAGATCACCGTCCAGCGAAAGCGGAAGCACCTGATCAAAGCCATGCGCGAGGAACTGCCGCTCAGGCTGATAGCGTTCGACTGCCTGTACGCCGACGGCGACGAGCTGCTCTACGAACCCTACGTCGTCCGCCGACAGCGGTTGAAGGACATCGTTCCTGCACAGAACACTATCGCCGTCACCGATGCGATTATCAGCGACAGGGCAGAGGAGATCACCGCCTTTCTGGACGCCATGATCGCCGCCGGCCTTGAGGGGATCGTCGCGAAAGATTTGGAGAGCCCTTACCGGGCCGGTCGGCGAACGTTCGACTGGATCAAACTCAAGCGCGGCTACCCGGGAAGGCTCCGGGACACGGTAGACTGCACCATCGTAGGATACTTCGCGGGCAGGGGCAAGCGGGCGAAATGGGGAATCGGCTCCCTTCTGTGTGCGGTTTACAACCCGGAGAATGACGGTTTTGAGACGATCACCCGGGTGGCGAGCGGGCTGTCCGACGAGGGCTGGCAGGACATGAAGAAGACGCTCGACGAAGTCCGGGCGGACGAGAAGCCGGCAAGGTTGGATAGTCTGTACCAACCCGACGTTTGGGTCGAGCCCACGTATGTCACAGAGGTCCTTGCGGACGAAATAACCCGGAGCCCGAGCCACACCGCCGGCAGAGACGGCGGGCGGACCGGATATGCCCTGAGGTTCCCGCGTATCGTCACTTCAATCAGGGCCGACGGGAAGCCGGAGGATTCCACCACTGTGGAGGAGATCAAGCGCCTGTATAAGATCCAGCGCAGAGGGTAGAGAGATGACCCTGGCAAAGCGCATGCCGGTATTTGCGCGTGCGAGGAACATGCTTCAGGAGTTGGAGGTCCCGTACGTCGTGGGCGGCGGGATCGCCGTGGGCTGCTATGACCATCAGCGTCCGACCAAGGACATGGATTTTTTCATCCCCGAGGAGTACGCCGAGGAGGCGCTCCAACAGCTTCACGCCGCAGATTTCATGGTGAAGCGCTCGGATCCAAGATGGCTGTACCAGTCGTGGTGTAACGACACGCTGGTCGATCTGGTGTTCAATATCAACGCCGGGCGCGGGATGATTCCGATAGACCGCGAGATGATCGCGCGCGGTACGGAGCAGGACATCTGCGGCGAGAAGTTTCGCATCCTCTCGCCGGAAGATCTCGTGATCATCAAGATCCTTGTCCAACACGAGAACCGCTCGGACTGGTGGGACGCGATTACCGTCATGCGGAGCCGTCGGGTCAGCCTCGATTGGCATGCGGTCATGCGTTATGCCCCGACGGACATGCCGAAGTTCCTGTCATTCCTGCTGTTTGTCCAAAGCCGTCACGGCCCGCAGAACCTCTACCCCGACTGGGTGCTCAGAGATGCGTGGCGCAAGGTGGAGGCGCAGACGGGTGCTCTGCGTGCGGCGGCGTGATGCGGTAATTACGTTCATGCCGCGCTCTTACATCAGTTCGACGCCTGTCGGCCACCCCGGCGCGGCAAGCTGCTCCCGAAGCTTGCCGGCGAATCCAGAGCGCATCTCCAATCCATAAGTCGTGCGGAGAAGAGTCTGGCCGGGGAATCTGTGACCCTGATCCCGCGCGATCGTACGCCGCAGGGCACCCATGGCGAAACGAATACGCTCACCGGTAGCCCTCTACCAGCCGAAGGGAGGCTGCGATGCGGAGCCGTCCCGAGGTTCCTCGGCTGTGCCGGCGCGCTCTTCTTCGAGCTCCCGGATCGCTTCGTCAAGTGTAACGCGAATAGGGATGTATCTTTCCAAGTAGACAAGTTGGAAGATCTTCCGCGGGGGTGAGGTGGGATCATAGACGGTCAACCGGCCGCCTTTGCTTCCGGCTAAGTTTCTCATCTTCAGAAGCGTCCCGATGGCAGCAGCGTCGAGAAAAGACGTATGGCTGAGGTCAACCACCAGGCGATTGTGGCCAAACATAACGAGAGAATCGCCCAACTCTTCGACGCGGGGCGCAGTGTAGAAGTCCATTTCGCCATGCGGACTGACGACAGGGGTATCTCCGATGAAATCCAGGCAGGCAAAGGGAGGGTCGAGCGCTCCGGCGGCTCTCAGTTCCTCGATCAACCCGGGAAGCTCCCGAAGATAGCAGTCGCTGTCCAGACAGTCGGGATTGGGTGACAATCGCTCGCCGTCCGTAAGCAGCGGATGGGACTTCAGGAAAACGTCGAGCACCCTCTCGTTGAGGCACCGCTTCCCGACGGTGCACAATCTGACGGTTGGCTGATCGTCAATCGGCGGGCTGAGTTCCGCCTCCGCTTTCAAGAGTTCCGCCGCGGTGTCAGGTTTCTGGAGGAACGAGGTGACGCTTGTACAAAGCCGGGCGCCAAGCCAATCCTGCTCGCTCGATGCGCGCAGGGTCTCGCCCAGCTTGCGGGCCAGCGTGCCAACGGGATCCGTCCCGCCGATGGGGAAGACATCTGAGGAGGTCAGGATGATAAGCTGCCCGCCCACAGCCGCATCCACGTCCACACCCAGGCGGCGGAGGCTGTCGATCCAGAACGGGCGAGTGTACTCGCACACAGCGGCAATGCACTTCTCGCCGTTCTCCAAGCCAGCCTTAACGAACGCGAACAGCGGGTCCGCCCTTTCGCCCTCGCCCGTATACGGAAAGGCGATGTGGCTGCCGGCGGGTACCATAACGTCCGTAAAACCCAGCGGTAACTGCTTGATAGACATATCAGGCTACCTACACACAAATCCGGCGCTTGACATGCTTCCGGTCTACAACCACACGCACTCAGCGTCTGCGCCCTCAGTGCATGCGAGCACTCATACCCCTCCAGGCCGACCGGCGAAGAAAAAGCAGATCGCTAATGTTGGGCCGTCGTGTTATACCCACGCAACGTTGAATGTAAACTATGTGGGGCAAAATCCCTGCACAGGTTACTGCGGTCCATATAGCCGGACCAGGATAGCCACCCCCAAAAGAAGAGACCGGCTCGGGGGAGCCGGCCTGTGACGTTCCGTCCGTTCGGTTGTTCGACCTACTGCACCACGATGATCGTCCCGAGGTCCGTGTCGGGAGCCGTGATCACAACGCCTTCTATCGTTTTGACGACGGTATCCCCCTGGAGGACCTGCAAGTCATAGGTCCCTTGGGCCAACACCGCGATGCGGAAGGTTCCGTCTGTTTCCAGTGCGATGCTGGTAATGAGGAGAGCTTCGTCGCCTGCATGGCCCTGAGGATAGACGTTGATCACAATCCCCTCCGGCAGCAGCAGAAGATTGCTGGAGCCATCCTGGAACTCAACCGTTCCGGTGACTTCCGTTGCGATGTTCACCGGCGACATGGTCATCACAGGATGAAGCATGTAGTTGTCGCTGCCCGGAGGGTTGTTGACGAACGACCTACCCGCGTTGAAATCGAGGATAAGCGCCATCAGTTGGCCGCTCTCCACGGTGAACTGGCGGTTGCACTTCACGCCGGTTTCAGAAACGTTTCTCAGATCAACCGGGTAGCTCTGACCACCTATCACGATGTCGGCTCCGGAAAGCATGAGTCTCACCATCGTGTAGTGGCCTGCGCCGAGCGGGACATCCACGAGCATCAACGATGTGCCGCCCGTGCTGTAATCGAGCAGGTTCACGTAGAGCGGGGGGTTGTACTCCTTGAGAGTATACCAGCCGCCGTCCGATTTGTGCACCTGCACGCTGGTGATGTCAACGTTGATCTCGTCGGCGTCGAACGGCGCATCGACGAGCGAGATCTGGATGCGTCCGGTTCCGCTGGAAGAACTTCCACAGCCGACCAGCGCCCACACGGCCACCGCCAGCACCCCGATCACGGCGAGCATTGCCAGTTTGTGCCTAAGCATAGTGTATGCCTCCTTTCCAACTGTCTAGACGAATACCACTGCGCTCTTGTTTCAGAGCAAAGCTCTGCCCACCTTGTTTATTCCCCAAGCGACGGCATCGCAATCCTGGCAGGACAACGAGGGACTAACGTTGATGTGGATAGCCCTGCCCAGATAATCCAGTGTGCGCGGGCACATATCTTTGGAGTACCGGACTCTGCCCTCGTACATTGGGCAGGTGAATGGACAGCCCTTCTGCACATCCGGGGCCTTCGCCATCACTTCTACCCAGTGGGGATAGATGTGTCTGTCGGGAATCCCCTGGTTGTAGATCGTGCCGGCGCCGATGCCCTCGGCACGGAGCGCCTCGCCGAAGCGCCTGGCGGCCCCGGCGTCACCGAGGTAGAAGATGATGCACACGGCGGCGTCTCCCTGCTCATCGTGTACAGTCCGGAACCGAAGCCCGTCTCTCGGCTCGATCTGACCCTTGATCCTGGCCTTGTTGGCCCTCATGCGTGCGAGAAGGTTCTCCAGCCTCGAAAGCTGAACCAGGATCAGGGCACCCGTGACCTCGCTCATCCGGAAATTGACACCCGGGAACGCGGGCATCTCGGTATCCTGGTCCCAGAATCTAACCGCCGCATCGTGGTACATCCGAGCTCTCTCGTAAAGATCACGGTCGTCGGTTGTCATTACGCCGCCCTCGCCGGAGGTGATGACCTTCGACATCTGAAGGCTGAAGCATCCGGCCTCCCCGAAGCTCCCCAGCCGCTTGCCGTGGTAGCTCGCTCCACACGCTTGCGCTGCATCCTCGATAATCGTTATGCCTCGCCTCCGGGCGATCTCCATGATCGTGTCCATGTCGGAAGGAGCGCCGCGCATGTGCACTGGTATCACAGCTTTCGTGTGCTTGGTGATCTTCCGCTCGAAGTCGTCCGGGTCGAGAGTAAGCGAGTCATCAACTTCGGCAATCACCGGAATCGCTTTCGCGGCCACAACCGAGGCCGGCGTGGCAACGAATGTGTACGCCGGAATGATCACCTCGTCGCCCGGCCCGATACCCGCGCCCACCAGCCCGGCAATCAGAGCGCTGGTACCCGAGTTTAAAGCAAGTGCATGATTCGTGCCAATGTGAGCGGCAAACCGCTCCTCGAACTCCGTCACCTTCGATTTCCGGTTCTTGCGGTCGTGATACCGGAAGAGCACCTTCTCCTCAAGGACCTCGCAGACCGCCCGCTTCTCTTCCTCGGAGACCTCCATAGCCCCGGGAAACATCGGCGGCTCGGGCGTGGTCTTGGCAGGCGTCCCACCCTCTATTGCCAGCCTTTCAGACATGCGTTTTCTCCTTGAATTCGCCGCGGCTCCTCCGCCCGGGAATGAATTCCCGGTCTACATCACAAAGTCCCTCCGGGACTCCGAAATGCTCTCAACCCCGGATGGGTTTGATCCTGTAGACCCCGAACTTATTCGGGGGGGGGATCCATCCAACGTTGCGCCGGATTCATCCGTCCGCCGCTATCTGCCAAAAGGGCCGGACGCCCTTGCCGCATCTGGCCCATCAACTGTCAACCATCAAGGGTTGACCCCGGTTATTCCTTCTTCGCTTTCAGCGCCTTCTGCCGCGCCCTGAGAAATGCCTTCTCCGCAGCATCGAGGTCCGCCGAAGTTACCAGCTCAGTCCCCTTTGCGCCGACGTCAGCCTTACGAGGCGCCCGCGACTTGGCCGACTTGGCGGGCTTAGATGGGGGCGCAGTTCGAGCCTTGGCGGCGGCCTGCCGTGATGGGGAGGCCTTCGAAACTCTTGTAGAGGGCTTGGCGGCCGTTCTCGATCCCTTTGCAGCCCTCGCGGGGGCTTTTTCCGCCTTGGATGCCTTCGCAGCCGTCCTGGCCGTCGGCTTTACGGCAGTCGTCTTTTCGGCCACGGGCTTCTTGGCAGCCCGCTTCTCGACGACAGCCTCCTGCGCGACCGGCTTCACGCTTTTGATCGCCACCGGTGTCGGCTCGCCCTTCTTCACCTTCTGCAGGTCAGTCGAGTGAACGAGTATCTTGTACGCCAGCTCGAACTTCTTGTCTTCCGGGGCCAGCTTGTTGCGCACTTCGTTCGACAGTCCGTTTAGCCATTTTCGCCGCATGGAATCCTGTATACCATTGTGCCTCTTCAGGACATCCTCAGGCAGTGTCTCCAGGTCCACACTGACGCAAACCTCTTTGTTGTAGACACGGTCCACCGTACCGGCCAAGCCGGCGAAATAGGGGTAAAAGAGCCCGGTTTTCGCGTCGGCCGGCGCCACTTCCCTCTCGACGATCCTGACGTAGTCTCCCTCTTTGATCCTCATATCGCACTCTCCCCTTCTGGTTTGCCCGTCCCTCAAACCACGCGCGCACCCTTCATGATTGCTTCCCTAATCACAGTGGGAGCAGATGCTCTCTCAGCGAATTCTTCTGGTGTGTAGCAGAGTACGTCTACCACTTCGGCGTTTGGGTCTTCGGCAATTCCGGTAGCTTCCCGAAACAGAGCCCGACGCTTCCAGAAGGCAATGCCGCGGAACTTGTCAGACACCACAACCATGTCGACATCGCTGTACTCATCCGGCTCGCCGTATACTCGTGAGCCCCAAACCCACACCTGTGCTGGGGCAAAGCGCTGCCTGATGCGCTCTAGGTAGTGGTCCAGGATGTATCGCACCTTAGGATCCTGAATAAGCGGGCTATCTTTGCTCATCGCCGAGGAGCCTCCTGCGCACAACGTCCAGTGACGTCGTCGCTATCCCTAAAGCCATCTCGGCTTCCTCGCGGCCTATCATCTCAAAAGGCAAACCTACGCTTGCGTCGGGATATCGTGTCGAGACATAGAAGTCGTCCAAGACGAGAACATCTGTCGGCAGGTCTTTGCGTACGGTAGCCAGTTCCGCCAGCCGCTCGATCGAATGCACTCTCGGCGGCACAGCCTGGGTGTTCTTGAGCATCAACGACTTCAGCGCCTTTTCGACCGCCTGCTGACAAAGAAAAGCCGTAACATCCCATAGGCCTGTCTCAAACGTCTTCCGGGCGTTGGCCAGGTCGTGCTCGGCCTGTTAAAACCAGCGTTTAGCTTCGCTCTCTTCAGTCATATGGGCTCCCCAAACCGGCCGAAGAACTGCTTCCTGGTGCCTGCAGTACGCACGTCTAGTTTAGCACAAATGCGGCTTCATTTCCAGTGCGTCAGGCGTATGGAGGAATGGCCGGCGACCACCACTGAAACCGGCTGCAGAGCCGTGCGGGAGCCTCCCTCATCCGAAACAGCAGGCCCGGCCGCCGGGTTTCGCCAGTCGTCCGGCGACTTCGCCTTGGAGACCTGGAATTCATTTGGCCGGCGCAGAGGGCATCATTCGTGCCCGGCTCTTCTACCTAGCTTGCTCTCTCGGATGCGCCGGGCCTCTCATCGCGGATATGACCACTCCCACGGCGCAAATCAAGGCGGCGACGACGAATGCATCCCGAAAAGCGTGGACTAACGCCTGCGTCTGACCGAGCTCGGCGGCATAGAAAAGACGCCGGCTCGTGTAGACCGCGCCGCTCACCGCGAGACCGGTGACCATGCCCAGGTTCCGCATGGTGGCGAGCATCCCAGCGGCGACTCCCAACATGTGCGGCGGGGCCGAGCCCATAATCGAGCTGCTGTTCGGCGGCTGGAAAATGGCCGACCCCAGCCCGACGACGACCAGCGACAAGATCACGGCAGACGATGCCGGATCCGATCCCAGGCGGCTTATCAATAGCAGACCGATGCTCGCCACCGCCAGCCCGACCGAGCCGAGGACCCGAGAGCCTATCCTGTCCGAAAGGCTGCCGCTGATGGGGGCGATCACCGCCAGGGTCAGCGGCACTGCAGCAAGCGTCAATCCCATTCGCCTGGGTGCGTATCCCAGTATCTGCGAGAGGTAGAACGGCATGAGGAACGATACGGTGAAGGCGGCTACGAATGAAATGAAAGCGCTGGCACTCGCCGCGGCGAAGGTCCGATTTCTGAACAGATTGAGGTCTATTATGGGATGAACAGCCCTGCGTTCCCGCGACAAGAAAAGCAGGCCGAACAGCAAGAAGCTCAGGACTAGTGTCCGAACGTATATCGAATCCCAGCCGCGTTCGGAGCCCTGGTTAAGCGCAAGCGTCAGGGAAACCAGGCTCACCAAAAGCATGACGGCCCCAGGGATATCGAGATGGCGCTCCGTGCCCCGACGCTCTCTTGGCAGAACGGCGCGAGCGACGGCGATCCCGATCGCGCCGATGGGCACGTTGATCAGAAAAATGAGAGGCCAACCCCATGCCGCGATCAGGAACCCGCCCAGGGCGGGGCCCGTCGTCAGGCCCGCCGCCACGACCGTCCCAATCATTCCCAGCGCCTTCCCGCGCTCCGCTCTCGGAAACGCCTGAGTGACGATCGCGGGGCTGTTCGCCATAATCATCGCCGCGCCCACCGCCTGAACGCCGCGGAAAGAAATCAGCAGCCACACCGTCCCGGACAAGCCGCACAACAGCGATCCTATCGAGAAGATGGCGAGTCCCGCTGTGAAAACAGGCTTTCGTCCGACCAGGTCGGCGAGTCGCCCGACGGTGAGAAGCAGCCCCGTGATCACCAGCAGGTATACGGACACCACCCACTGTGCTGTGGGCAGATCGGTGTGGAGGGATCTCATGATCGTAGGCAGCGAAACGTTTACGATGCTTGCGTCCAGCGTGGCCATGAACGTGCCGATTGCCACGGTAGTCATCGCGAGCCACTTGTAGGCTACGGGGCCTTCCGGCCTGGTGTGGTTAGCCATGATGATGCTGACCTCTCACGACATGTTAATCCGCGACGGCACAAATCCCTTCGAGCGTTCGTGAGGCAGCTTGAGGATGAGAGGGTGGAACAGATCGGTGCACGGGCGCAACTTGACCCCAAACTCATGTAAGAGAAGCAGAAGCGGCGGTTATAGCTATCCGCGGGGAATCCAACTGCCAGTCAGAAGCTCTAGTGCAAAACATCGTAGGTAGTTTCCGATTTTGGTCATCCGTGGTAGGCGCAGCGCAGGCTGTCCCGCCTTCGGACGGTCCCGCTTCCAGACGGGAGCGCGCCCCGGGCGGGAGATCCCGCAGTAGGCGGGAAAGACCTGCGGCTACCGGAGATGTGGAAACAATCCGTAGCGGCTTGCACTAGTACTGCCGGCGGCGCTGGCGGGAGGAGAGGATCTTTTGTGCTTCGCGGTACTTGACGATGGTTCGCCGAGCGACAGTCATGCCCCGCTCGGTCAGAATGTCGGCGATTTCCTGGTCGCTGAGCGGATGGGCGGCATCTTCGTTCTGTATCAGTTGAACGATCATATCCACCAGCGAATGAGAGGAGTGGAAGAAGAAGTCAAACGGCACTACTTCCTGGCTTGGGAGCCGAACATATTTATTCGCGGTGGCCCGACTCACGGTTGACTCATGCATGTTTGTCATCTCCGCGAGCTTCACCCGTGTAAGTGGTCGGAGAAACAGCTTCGACCCTGTGCCCAGAAAGCCGTGCTGGTACTCGACGATGTGCTTTGTGATCGTGCGAAGGGTCTTCCGACGCTGGTTCAGGTTCTTGACGAACAGGTCGGCGCGCTCGACGTGCTCCATTATGTGTTTCTTATCGTCTTCCGCGTGGCTTTCCGCCTTACCGTCCCTTATCTCATTATACAACTGCCGGTAATACGGATTCACCGCCAGCGACACGCGTTCGTTCGAGACGACCTCGATATCATAACCGGTGGGTGTCCTGCAGATGATCACGTCCGGTCGAACCGCATCCCTGCTGTCCGACGGATTGTGCGCCCAGGGCGAGCGGAATCCACCTGCGGGATGCGGATTCAGCTTTGTCTGGATGAATCTCATCGCCTGCCTGACCAGCTCTGGTTTCACTTTCAGCCGCCTTGCTATGCGGCCGAACTTTCGAGAGACCACCTCATCCCAGCAATCCCGGACCATACGCTCCGCCACGGCATTGCCACGTCCCTCTTCGGCCAGGTACCGGAGCTGAATGAGCACGCACTCGCGCAGATCCCTGGCCCCTACGCCGGGCGGGTCGAGCGTCTGAAGCAGCGCGACTGCCTGCTCCAGTTCCTCGTCGGAGGCATCGAGTTCCAGGGTAATCTCAAGCAGGTCGCACTCGAGGTAGCCGCTTTCGTTGATGTAATTTACCAGGTAGTCGGCGGTCTTGCAGAGCTCGCCGGAAGCGCTGTTTCTGAGCTGGTTTCGCAAGTGCTCGCACAGGGTGAGTTCCGATTCTATGAGACCAATGGGGTCGTTCTCGTCATCCGGGTCGCCGGTGAAATCAAATGCGACCTCCAGGTCGTGAACGCTCAGATCAACTGTGTTGCTGGCGGTGGTCTGCTTCTGATACGAGCAGTCCTTGCACATGAATGGTGCAAGCTCGCAGCCGGAGCACGGATCCTCGTCCTCGGCCTCAAGCGCGGGGTTCTCCATGAGCTCCTGCTCGATAGCTTGCTGGAGCTCCATGCTCGAGAGCTGGAGCACGGTGTTCGCCATTATGATCTTGGGATCTACTTTCTGCTGCTGAGTTTGAGATTGATCCTGGATCAGCACTTGTCGGTTCCCCTTTTAGACAGCGAACACGGCTTTGATGATGCAGAGGCAGTGCCCCTGCCATTACCATTTTCGGCAAAGAGTGACGAACACTGAAGAATGGCCGTCTGGGTTAGGCACCGTTGAGAAATCGGGGAGGGGCGGCGCACGGGCGCGCGGTGCAGGCGCCAACCGGGCTGACAAGCTCTCGAGCGGTGTCGTCCCGAACGCTCTTTGACAAAATTATAAACGGTTCTTTAACAAAAGTCAAGTTCTTCGCTTGAAACAGGTCTTGGTTGACCCAGGATGAGGCACTAACTATGACTACGCAGTGTATACCAGGGCGATCTCATCCCGCTTGACCGGGATAGGTTCTACTTGTTGGAACAAACGGTGGTCACCGGTTCGGCATATGCCGCGACTTGTCGAGACGAGGGTACGCCGCATATGGCTCCGACCCCCGGTGACAGTATCATCCGGGGCTCATACGTCAACTTTGGACGGATTTGCCGCCGTACGTCGGGAGTTTTCCACCTCAGGCGGGCATCTCCTGCCGGCTCCGTAATGATGCCGTTCCGACAAACCGGGCGCGGTCTGAAAAAAGAACCATCCGAAAACAAGACGTAACTTGATGGCGGCAGGGCTGCTGAAAGATGGTCTGGGGATTACAGCCGAGTCCACTCTGCGATATCCGGCGTCACTGTTTGAGCGAGCTGGCTATTTCTCGCAGTTCGCGGCTGCTCACATCTGCAAGTATGACGAAAGACCTGCCCTTCCAGTCGAAGCTGGCCAAGCGCCCGTGATCCGCATCCCGGACTTCACACGTCTCTCGGTGAGCATCGGGCGGGTGGCATCGGCCTTCCCTCGCGCAACCGGATTGCACACTTGACTCGAATATCGAGATGCTGTCCAAGCCATTAACGTACCTGGTATAAGCAGACTCATGCCCGCACTCGCAGGGGCATTTGTACAGCTTGTAGCCTTCAAGTTTGTAGCCTGCCGGGACGTAGCGCGGAGTACGAACGGCGAACCCCAGCGCTTTTGAAAGCTCAGCAGAGCTCATTGTCTCGCCAAGTGCTTGGCGCGAGACGACTCTGTACTTATCGGTCGGCGCCTCGAATTGGGAATCAGGAAGGTCATCCACATACTGGATGGTGTTGAACCTGGTGGCGGATTGGAGCCTGCCTCTGGAGTCATAGTCCTCGCGGCGGAGCACGACGTATGTCTTGGCGTCCACCCACAGGCGCTTCTTGACATCGCCTGAGGACTTTGCCTTCACCACCAGGGAATAGGCCCGCCTTCCCGCGACCTCCTCCTCGCCCACCTTTTCAATGCGATAGTTGTGAAGCAGCAAGTCCAACCGGCCTGTGGGGTTGAGGCAGCTTGGAGCCTCGCTGCTAATCGACAGCCGCTCCAACTCCGGGTCGTAGCGCCACATGCACTCCCCATCGTTTCCGATCACCACTCCACGGAGCGGCGGTGAGGCATACTCCATGCGAAACTTCCTGGGCTGTTTATGAAGGATCTTCACGTCAGAAGTTACCAGCTTGCCCCTATAGCAAAACTTGGTTTGGGCCGTCGCGGAGTAATTATGCTTCGTCGCGTGTTCCTCGGCCCGCCGGACGATCCAAGCCGCGTTCGGGTAAGTGCCGAGGCCGGGCCGCTTGACCTCGAAGGCTAAAACTGCCGCAGCGACCAGAACCAGCGAGACTATGGCCAGCCTGATCTTCACAGCGCCTCGACCCCGCGTATCTGGTCCCTATGCGCCATCGTCACAACCGAATACAAGGCTGCCTGGTCGGCCAGGGGCTCCTGGCTCGCATAGATGGCATGTCCCTGGATATACTCGCTTGCCGAATAAGTGACTTCCGGACCCGGCGCGTTCACACTCGTGAACAGGATCAGCGCGGCGAGCGCGACCGTGGCAAAACCCACCGACCAGCCGGCCGACCTGCCTGCATATCCGGTTCTGATCCGCTCCCAGAGGCCGAGCCTTTCCGGCGCACGAGTGATCCTGTTGTAGACGCCGTTCCAGAGGCCCACCGGCGGCTCCACAGGTTCGAGCCCCTCGACCAGCAGCATGACCTTCTCCTGCCTCTCGAGCTCGCTGCTGCACGCCGGGCACCCAGCCAGGTGCCGCTCGATCTCGTTTCTGGTCCTGCCGCCCGTCAGCCCGACGGAATAATCGGCTATTAACTTCTGAATCTCGCCGCATTTCATCTTGGTCATCTCACTTCTACTGTGCCACGTAATGCGAAAGCTTTCGCTTCAGCTCCTCCCTGGCCCGCGCGAGGCGGGATTTCACTGTGCCGACGGGAACCTTCAGCAATTTCGCGATGTCTCTGACATCCATACCTTCAATATGGTGAAGTGCCACCACCGTCCGATGGCCATCTGAGAGCGAGCCGATCGCCTTCTTCACAGCTTCCTGCAAATCCTTCTTCTCGAGCATCCGCTCGGGATTGGCGGACCAGTCTTCGACCTCATGCTCGACTTCGCCGTCCGCGACCGGGATCTTGGCGTCCAGCGATGCCGTCTGTACAGTGCGGCCCGCCTTCCGGAAGTGGTCTCGGCAGACGTTTACGGCCACCGCCCTTACCCAGCCGAAGAAAGCCTCTCCGGTTTTCAGGGTGTGCAGGGAATTGTACACGCGGACGAAGACTTCCTGCGTAAGATCGGCGGCATCCTGCTCATGGCCCACCATCCGGTATATCAGGTTGTACACGCGCTTCTGATACCTGTCGAAGAGTCTCTCGAAGGCGGCAACATCGCCTGCCCTCGCCTCCTTGACCAGATCAGAGTCGAGGCGTTCGACGAAGTCGCTGCCGCTCACTTCGACTGGCTCCTCTGCTTGGAAAGACGTGGGGTTAAGAAACTGGTTCCAAGAATTTGCATCGTCTCAGAAAACCGGTACCACACACAGGCTCGGCTCAACCCGGGCGTCCGGCATTGTTAATGTGTAGCCGCATTATATCACACGCGACGTACTGTACGCACGCGCGAGGGCCTGCCTGTCTATGCTCTTGCCGACGGCCATATTCAGTCCCGCTCCAGCCGCGCCGCGACGTTATTGAAGTTCGATTTCAAGCCGCAGCCATGGTGGAGGCCGGGCGGCAAGCCCGGCCTTGCCCTCTGCATACCTTCCATCGGGCACATGATAGAGCCCGGAGGGATTCCACACGTCTGCATCGAACCTGTAGCTACGAATCCGGTTACCTGCCAGCCGTACGCGGGTTCTATCGTCCTATGCTCAAGTTATCCATACGCGTTCTTTGCATCATATGCGTCTTGGCGGGGAGCCTCGCCCATGCAGCGCCGGCCACTATCGTTGTCGGAAGCGAGCCGACGCAGTTGGAGCGACTCGCCGCCAGGGAACTCCAGAAACACCTCTACGCCGGGACCGACACTCTCCTGCCGATAGCCGACCATGCCCAGAGAGATGCGATTGCCGTCGGCACCCCGGCGTCCAACCCGCTGGTCCGCAGGCTTGAACCCCAGACCGCCGAGCTCGGGGACCAGGGTTTCCTTCTCCGCACGCTCAAAGATGGCAACCGCAGGGTCCTCCTGGTCGCCGGGAACACCCCCCACGGCGTCCTGTACGGAGTGTATTCTCTGCTGGAGGAATACGGATTCGGCTTTTATCTCGGCGGAGATGCGATTCCCGTGAGGCGGCCGTTCCGTCTGCTCGACCTCAACGTTGCACGCAAACCCGTCTTCAAGATCCGGGGCACGCTGCCCTGGTACAATTTTTTCAACAGTCCCACCGCCTGGGACTTCGAGGATTACGTCTCGTTCTTCGACCAGCTTGTGAAGGCGAAGAATAACTTCGTCGGCTTTCACGTGTACGATTTCGAGCCGTTTACTGCGTACGAGGAGAACGGCAGGTACGCGGCGGGCGAACCGCTCGCGAGCACGAGTGTCGAGACATGGGGCACGGTTCCCATGAAAACGAGCGAGTTCGGCTTCGGAACAAGCAGGTACTTCGGCGCGGAGTACTTCGGGGCCGGGCCCTCGCTTTACAGGAACAAGCGCGAACGATCCATCCGTGATTCGCAGGCGCTGCTCCGGAAAGCGCTCGATTACGCTAAGGCCCGCGGCCTGAAGGTATGCCTGGGATTCGAGGTCCGCGGACGGGATCCGACCGACCCGGCGCAGATCGAACTCCTCGAGAAGCGTCTCAAGCATCTGGTGACGCAGTATCCGATGCTCGATTACGTCTGGCTCTGGGAGCCGGAAGCATGGGCGCTCGGCCGCGACCCGCTGTCGCTCGACTCGGATTTCGGAGCGTACTACCGCCGATACGAAGCGGATTTCGCATACCTGAACGATTCCCGCAAGATCACCGAAGCAACTCGCCTCGCCGTATATGCCAGGGAAGCATACCGCATTCTGCGCGAGACCTCCCCGCACATCCGGCTGGTGCTTTCGGGCTGGGGTGGCGACAACCACCTGCGGTGCTCAGACTTCTACCCCTGCCTGGACAAGATTCTGCCGGAGGACATCGTCTTCGCCGCCCTGGACAACATCGTCGTTTCCGACACGGTTAGTACACGATATGCAGACCTCTCCCCGGAGCGGGAGCGCTGGCCGATCCCCTGGTTGGAGTATGACGGCGACCAATGGTTCCCCCAACCGAACGCGAAGACGTTTGGAAAAGCTTGCCGGGATGCCCTCTCGAAGGGATGTCAGGGCATACTGGGGATCCACTGGCGCACGCGGGACGTCGAGGAGTCGCACGCGCTGATGTCTCAATTCGCGTGGAACCCTAAGCTCACCTACGAGCGGTTCCACGCAGACTATGCGAAGCGCTGCTTCGGGGAGGCGTACGCGGCTGAGATGGCGCACATCCTCACGCAACTGCAATCGCTCGGCTACCGATGGGTCGGGGGCACAGGACAGCAGGAATGTGGAAGATTTGGCTGGGGGTCGCCGACGGATCCGGCGAAGGTTCGAAAGCTGGAAAAGATGCTCGCACGCCTGCGGCGGATTCACGCCGAGATGGCTGGAAGGCCCGAGTACGGTCGTCAGGCCGAGCGGGCAGCTTACCTGATTTCAACCGGCGAATGGGCTCTGCGGTACGAGCAAACTGCCGGCGCGCTCCGGCCCGGCGGCGAGGTGGCGGAGCTGCTTCGACGGTCACGGGAGCTCAAGCTCGCCGCGAATGACTCCGAGGCGGAGAAACTCGCCTCCGAAGGGCTTGAGAAGCTTTCGGCGTGCCGCTTCGACCTGGCGCTGGATGCCTGCGCCCATCGGATCACCAACAAGGGTGAACTCGGCATCCTCGCCACCGTGAACGCTAAAGCATATGCGGCCTACCGCGCCGTTGAGCAGGAACTCCGGAACATAACGACAGGGGAACACGCAGAGGCGGCGAATCGCCCATCCTCAAATCCGCAACCCGAAATCCGAAATCCGAAGTGGGCACTTTCTCCCGTAAACCCCAACACCATCTGGTTCGCCGGCGCATCGCTTCCAATCAAGGTAGTAACCCACGGGGACGAATGTCGGGTCCGCGTCGTCTACCGCCAAATCGGAGAACTCGGCTCGCGCTCCGTCAATCTCCGCAAATCGGCCGGCCGGTATTTCGAAGGCGCCCTCGACTGCCCCGCCGATGCTTCGAACGGCATCGAATACGCGATCGAACTGTCCGATGCGGCTGGAAACGTGATCCAGCGCTGGCCGGGGGTGAGTCTCATGCACCAGGTCGCCCTTATCCAGCCTATCCAACCTTCGAAACCAATCCAGCCGCCGAAAGTGGAGATCCCCAGCATCACAGAGGTCCACGTCGAGCCGGGCGAAGGAGGCTCAATTATCCTGCAGTGGAAAGCGCCGGTGGGTCGTTACGAAATCCGGCGTGCCTTGGGAAACGAACCATTTGAGCTGATCAGGACGACCAGCGATACATGGTTTGAGGATCGGGATGTGCCCCCGGGGCGGCTCTGCCTGTACTCTATAACGCCGGTCGGTCCCGGCGGCCCGGGGGGAGCGGTAGTGTGCGGCCCAATCGAGACTCCCACCAGCGCCCAATTCCCTCCGCCGAGAGTGACCGCCATCGCGGGGCCGGGGAAAGTCCGGCTTCGCTGGCAGAAGGCCGCTCTCGGAACAAGCGGCTTCCTGGTGTACGAAGCCCCGTCCGCCGACGGGCCCTGGAAATGCCTGAACCCCGAGCGTCCGGTGGCGCCGAACTACTGGTGCGGGCATCGTTTCGTAGCGCAAGCCGAACCGGAAGAGCTGGCCTACTACACGGTCGTCACACTCGATCGTTGGGATTCGGAACGCACGGCATCGGATATAGTGCTGTGCACCGCGCTCCCAGCCGGCGATCTGGGCGTCACGCTGGCCCTGGATTTCGATGATGAGAAGCTGTCCGGCGGCTCCTGGGGTGAATACGCGGCGCTTGAGGCGGTCAACGGCGTTCCGGCGGCCCACTTCGAGAACGGCAACCACGTGGTTTTCCCCCACCGTCCCGAGTTCAACCCGGATGTGGAGCTGACCGTCGAGCTGTGGGTCAACCTTGAACGTGCAGGCGAGATGCCGGTACTCCTGTGCCACGGGGCCTGGGGCGTGGACGGGTACTTCCTCCAGATCCTGCACGGCCGAGTGCGCTTCTACCTGCACGGCGTAGGGATGCTCGACGCGGGGGTGGTGAAGCCGGGGAAGTGGTATCACATCGCCGCGACCTACGACGGGTGCGACATCACTATCTTCCTGAACGGGGAACAGGTCGGCCGGCGCCAGCCGAGCGGGCTGCTAACCCCATCCAGGCGCAAGCTTTACATCGGACGCTATGACTCCCATGCGCCCGAGTACGAAACCGACTGCCGGATTACCGGCGTCAGACTTTACTCCATAGCACTCTCAGCGGACGAGATCAAGCGGGAGTACCACTACTTGGCAGAGAAACTGCGGTAGGCAGACGGCTTCACGCACGGCCGAGTCGCCCTCAACCCAATGCCAGCTCCGCCACCACCGGCCGATGATCCGAAGCCTCAGACGCCACCGTGCGGCACGACAGAACGGAGAAACGGCGGTCGGCGAGAATGTAGTCAATCCGCCGGCTCGGGCTGGCCGAATCGAAGGTCGCCTCGCGCTCGCCCGCCCTCGACGCGCAGTCGGTCAATACGGGGCCGCTCAGCAGGATCTCCATCGCGCGCGATCCCGACTCGTCATTCACATCCCCGCACAGTATCTTGGGCCGCCTGATCTCACTCGCGATTTCAAGGACCCGCTGGGCCTGGCGCACGCGCTCCTCGGCATCCGTGGAAAGGTGCGTGCACAGGATGACGACCTCGCGGTCGTCGAGGGATGTGGTGACCTCCAGAACCCCCCTGGGTTCGCCGGCGCCGGGCAGCTTGTAGCAACGGCAGTGAGTCACGCGCGGCCGAAGGAGCACGCAGTTTCCGTAGCCGCCTGCGCCGGAGGAGATGTTTCGCTGGAAAACGGCGTGCATCCCCAGGCGGGTGCTCAAAAACTTCGGCTGGTTCGACAGCCAGCTCCTCCGCACCCGCTGGTCAACCTCCTGGAGGCACACCACGTGCGGGCTGAGCGCCGCAAGCACGTCGGCAACGCGTCGTATCGAGCGGATGCCGTCCAGGCCAAGCCCGGACCTTATATTGTAAGTGACCACGCTAAACATGACCCATCATCTGCAGCCCGGGCTGCCGGGCGAGGCTCACCGGTTCAATGCCTTCAGCAATTCTTGCTCGTCGGCGCGCCTTGTCAGGGCGACCACGCGATCTCCGGGCTTCACTACAGTATCCCCGTGAGGGATGAGCACCCTGCCACCATGCCGTATGGATACAAGAATCGAGCCCTTCGGCAGGCTCAGATCCATTACTCTTTTATTTGCACACCTCGACGCAGGCGAAACATGGAACTCCACGAACTTGATATCCGGCCCGGTCTCAACCTTCATACGCTCGATCCCGGCGAGCACTTCCGCGTGTTGGAGGGAAGCCTGCCCATATGCGCTGATGATGTCGCCACGCCGCAGCATTCCGAGGATCCTGCGCGGATTTGCCCGGTCCACCACGGGCGGTCGGCCGAAAAAGACGCGCCCCGTTGCCTATCCGAAGCGAGCGTGGCGATGCGGCAAGCCACACCTCGAGGGGTTGAAGTCGCCGGATGCGCCTCCGCAAAGAATTTTAGCGTCCGAGGCCGCTCGATGTCAATCCGAGCTGTTCGGCAGATGCGCGGAGGAGATGGGTAAACCTACGTTGAACATTCCGTTGTGCGACTGGACAGCATGTCCAGGTGGGCCAAATGCAAGACGGTTGTTTCCGGGAGGCTGCCATGGGTGACAAGCTGCGAATCACGCTGAAGAAAAGTCCGATTGGCTATAACAAGAGGCAGAAGCTTACCCTGGTGGCGTTGGGCCTTCGAAAGTTGAACGCTACCGTGGAGCAGCCTGACCGGCCCGAAATACGAGGCATGGTCCGTCGAGTCAGCCATCTTGTGGAGGTCGAGGAAGCCGACACCTGATCTGATGGAAGGGAGGTGATGTCTGGTATGACAAAAGAAGAAGCGATCCGCGTGGAGGGCGTTGTGGAGGAAGCCCTGCCTAATGCGGTGTTCAAAGTTAAACTGGAGAACGACCACCAGGTGCTCGCCCACGTATCCGGGAAAATGCGCATGAGGTTCATCAGAATTCTGCCCGGCGACCGCGTGACGGTTGAGCTATCGCCCTACGACCTCTCGCGTGGTCGGATTACATGGCGGTATAAGTAGACGAGCCGCGGAAAAAGGTCGCGAGAAGAAACGCTGCGAGAAGAGCCATCGCCGCTCCGAAAAAGAACGGCGCGGCCGGATTTATGGCATCCCACAGGTAACCCGCAATCAGACTGGCCGGCAGGAGCGCGAGCCCCGTCAGAGTGTGATATGCCCCCAGACCTGTTCCCCGCATCCCGGCATTTATCAGATCAGCCGCGAAAGCCCTTTGCACACCTTGAGTCAAGGCGCTGTACAGCCCGTACGACGCGAACAACACCCATACCGTCATCGTCGAGTGTGCCAGTCCGAACCCCGAATAGACGCCGGCGAACACCAAGTAACCAGCCAGCATGACGTTCCTACGGCCGATCCTGTCGGACAGCGCCCCCGCCCAGACGGACAGCGCAGCTTCCACGCTTCTGAAAACGACGTAGGTCAGCAATACGGTCCCGGCGCCGATGCCGATATCCCGCGCCCTGAGTATCAGGAACACTTCCGAGAACTTCCCCAAAGAGAACAGCGTTGTCACCAGTAGAAAGAGCTTGAACGGCCGGCCGAGTCCGCTCAAGCGGACGAAAGGACGCTCGACAACACCGGGGCGCTCGGGCCTGGGCTCGTGAATGAAGAACACGAGAATCAACACAGCCGCCGCAGCCGGTATCCCAGAGAGCAGAAAGATTACCCGGTAGTCGGTCACAACGGTTCGGAGCAGCCAGAACGCGATCAGCGGCCCTGCGATGGCGCCCACCGTATCCATTGCCCTGTGGAAGCCAAAAGAGACGCCGCGCCTTCCTTCCGCCGATACATCGGCGATCAGGGCATCGCGCGGGGCCGTGCGTATGCCTTTACCAAGCCTGTCGGCGAATCTGATGCCGAAAACAGCCTGCCACGACCCTGCCGCCGCGAACATCGGCTTGCTCACCGTCGAAAGCGAGTATCCGCCCACTACGAGCCACTTTCGGTTTCCCAACACATCGCTCAGCCAGCCGGAAAAGACACGAACGATGCTCGCCGTGCTGTTAGCGACTCCCTCAATCAAGCCGACAGCCAGGACCTCCGCACGAAGCACCTCGGTAAGGAACAGTGGGATCAGCGGGAAAATCGCCTCGCTCGAAATATCTGTCAGCAGGCTGACTGCGCCGAGGACGAACACTGTTCTACTGATTCCGGAAACCTGTGCTGAGCCGCGGTTCGTAGCGCCTGAGCGGCCTGACGGTTCTGGTGCCGGCATGCCGAGCCTCCCGAAACGCATTATAGTCTTCGTAGACGAGCTGGTCAAAGGCGCCCCATCCAAGGACTGTATTGGTTTAGCGGGGAGCGCCCGTGGGAATCGTGACTGTGACCACCCTCCACACGTAAGGATGTACCCGGTATGGTTCTGTACTGCAGCAGAGAGATATTCGAGGCGGTGAACGGAGTACGGTTTCCGGCAACTAAGGAAGACCTTCTTGAATACGCCGAGGCGAAGGATGCCCGCGAGGCGGTGATCGTTACCCTGGACAAACTGGAAGAGACGCGGATATACCGAGATATCTCGGCGGTCTGCGAGAACGCGCGGATCGAATGCAGCCGCGAGGTCGTCCGGGCTCTTGCGGACGTTCGGTTTCCTGCGAATCGTGAGGGGCTGCTGGAATTCGCCGAGCGGCACGGAGCTCCAGCATCGGTGACACACGCCCTGACCGCGCTGCCTTCGGGTTACACGTTTGAGGACATTGAAGAGATGTGTCGGTTCATTCTGTAGCTGCCTCGGATTCTGTGCGCCAGAAACCGGACGGATCGCAGGCCTCCCCGCAGCCTTGGGG
>Ga0114930_10000796_pt1 | contig 32443 bp, 25 predicted proteins | sample AnhtaG_FD_87300 | JGI IMG/M metagenome (GOLD analysis project Ga0114930, IMG submission 87300) | Deep subsurface microbial communities from Anholt, Denmark to uncover new lineages of life (NeLLi) - Anholt_01485 metaG | ecosystem: Environmental > Aquatic > Marine > Oceanic > Sediment | place... | reverse complement strand
TCCAGAATACGAATAACCTCCAGGTTCTCTTCAATTCCGGAATGAGGCATAGTTGTTGGCATCAAAAGGAATGAACCTTCATCAAGCGATGGCATAAACTCTTTTCCAACTCCCGGTAAAACAGCACTGGCCTTTTGATAAAAGTTCGACTTTTTTATGAATCTGGGCATAAAATAAAACATCTTATCAAACCCCTGCCAAGTAATGATGCCGAATAAAAGAACTAAGATTGGGATACTTAAAAACTTCCATTTATTGTTTAAACACCATTTTAAAATTCTCGGGTAAAATATTACCACTGTTGATAAAGGACCTAAAATAAAAGCAACGATCGCGATTACAAAAAGAAAATTTGCAAACTGTGTGTTTTGAGCTCCAAGTGGCATCCAGATTTTGGTTAAAAAGAATACTACAACTACTACAGTAATAATTATATTGATGTAATTAACCCATGATTTTTTTGATTTTCCCCACTTGTCTTTTAACAGGCTGCTCACACCAAAAGCAGATATTGCAATAGCAATGTAATAACCCGTAAATATTGAAATTAAAAGCCCTGCTGCTATTAATGCAAAGCTCCGGATTGTTTTAAATTTATTGTTATCTAATTTTATTGAAAATATTAGATGAGCTAGCGATGGTATAATAATAAGCCCAATAACCAATGCTGCTAACATGGCAAATGTTTTTGTAAAAGCTAATGGTTTGAACAGTTTACCCTCAGCTGCTTCCATTGCAAATACCGGTAAAAAGCTAACAACTGTTGTAGTGAGTGCCGTTATAACTGCACTGGCAACTTCTATTGTTGCTTCGTAAACCACATTTAATAATTTTTTCCCTCTGATCTTTATGTTTTCCGGCATTTCGAGATGTCGGATTATGTTTTCCGTAAAAACAACACCGACATCAACCATTACCCCAATTGCTATAGCTATTCCGGATAGAGCAACAATATTGGCATCCACACCAAATCGGCGCATAACAAAAAAGGTCATTAACACCCCTATAGGGAGCAAACTGGAAATCAAAAATGAGGCGCGTAAATTTAAAACCAAAATAGTGACGACTAAAATGCTGATGAGTATCTCTAGAGAAAGTGCTTCCTCTAATGTTCCCAAAGTTTCTTTTATTAAACCAGTGCGATCATAGAAAGGAACTATGGTTACTTTTGAAACAGTTCCATCTTCCAAAGTTTTCGAAGGCAAGCCAGGTTCAATTTCAGCAATTTTCGCTTTTACATTATCTATTGCCTCAAGTGGGTTTGCTCCATACCGTGCAACAACCACTCCTCCGACCGCCTCAGCCCCTCCTTTGTCAAGACCACCGCGACGTGTGGCTGGTCCAAAGTTAATTTTAGATACATCTTTTAAACGGATAGGCACATTATTTCGAACTGTAACCACACTTTTTTCAAGGTCTTCGAGGGTTTTAATATTACCTATGGCCCTTATCAAGTATTCAACACGGTTAAACTCGATAGTCCGTGCACCAATATCCAGGTTGCTGTTTTTAACCGCATCCATTACCTGAGCCACGTTTACACCGTGTGCTTTCATGGCATTAGGATCAATGTCAATTTGATATTCTTTGATAAATCCACCAATGGAAGCAACTTCAGCGACACCTTCTGCTGCTGTTAAAGAATAACGTACATAGAAATCCTGGATTGTCCTTAATTCATGAGGATCCCAACCTCCAGCAGGATTACCATCTTTATCCCTTCCTTCTAGGGTGTACCAGTAAACCTGGCCTAAAGCTGTTGCATCGGGTCCTAATGTCGGAGTTACATCCTCGGGCAATGTGCCAGCAGGAAGTGAATTTAGTTTTTCTAAAATACGGGTTCTGCTCCAGTAGAATTCCACATCTTCATCAAAAATGATGTAGATACTTGAAATCCCAAAAATGGAGTTGCTTCGGATTGTCTTTACCCCTGAAATCCCTAATAATGAAGTGGTCAAAGGATAGGATATCTGGTCTTCAATATCCTGAGGTGAACGTCCAGGCCACTCTGTGTATACGATTTGCTGATTTTCACCTATGTCAGGAATGGCATCCACAGGCACGGGGTCCTTAGGCAAAATACCGGTGTCCCAGCCAAATGGAGAATTCACTATCCCCCAGCTAATAAAAATAGTGAGAACCAAAAAGGTTATAAGTTTATTCTCAAGGAAAAAACGAATGATTTTATTAAGCATGATTAAACCATAACTCATTGTAAACAGTGAAGCAAGAGTGATTCAACTCTTTCGTGCCTGAGAACCGGTGAAACCCATTCTTCCTTCTTTCTAGGGATGAACTCGACAACAGTTGTTTCATGGGCGGGTCCCCTTGGTCTTTCTTTTCGAAAAGAAAAAATACCAGTTCACGAATGCAATAAGAAAAATCCCCGCAACAGTCACAATCAATTTTGCTGTCATCCTGATCCTCCTATGATTTGAGTTTAATCCGCCCTAACCTGAGAGAGTTGGACACGACCGTCACTGAACTGAACGCCATGGCAGCCGAGGCAAAGATTGGATTGAGCAAAACTCCAAAAAAAGGAAAAAGAATTCCGGCTGCAATTGGTATCCCAGCGGTGTTGTAAAAAAATGCCCAGAAAAGATTTTGTTTGATCACTCTGATTGTCCGTTTGCTCAACTCTATCGCGGCGACAACGCCCATTAAATCGCCCTTGATAAGAGTAATATCCGAGGCCTCTATTGCCACATCTGTTCCCGAACCAATGGCAATCCCAACATCCGCTTGGGCGAGTGCTGGAGCATCATTTATTCCATCACCCACCATTGCCACTCTTCGACCTCCCGATTGGAGCTTTTTTATCTCATGCACTTTGTCTTCTGGCAAAACTTCAGGAAGCACATCATCAATCCCAGCTTTTCTAGCGATAGCCTCAGCCGTCCTTCTGTTATCACCTGTAAGCATAATGACTTTAAGTCCCATGTTCCTAAGTTTGCCTACCGCATGAAGGGAGCTTTCTTTTAACGTATCAGCTACTCCAATTAGCCCGGCAGCCCTTCCTGTAAGTGAAATGTATATTGGAGTCTTTCCATCCTGTGCGATTTCCTCTGCTTTTGTTTCGAGATTCTTTACTTCAATTTGCCGATCTCGCATGAGTTTTGCATTTCCAAGGAGAATTTCCTTGCCGTTTATGCTTGCCTCAATACCATGCCCCTCGATTGCATTAAACTGCTCAGGATCAAACAGTTTGATTTCCTTCTCTTTTGCTCTTTTTATAATTGCCTCAGCGAGAGGATGCTCCGAGTTTTTCTCAGCACTTGCCGCATATTTCAAAATTTCTTCCTCGGAAAAACCATTTATGGCAATAATATCCGTAACTTCTGGCTCTCCTTTGGTCAATGTTCCTGTTTTGTCAAAAACGATTGTATCCAGTTCATGGGCAGTCTCTAAACTCTCACCTCCCTTGATCAAAATTCCGTTCTCAGCGCCTTTCCCCGTCCCAACCATAACAGCTGTTGGTGTGGCCAATCCCAACGCACAGGGACAGGCAATAATCATTACCGACACAAAATTCAACAGCGCGAAGGTAAGAGATGGGAACGGACCGAAGTTAAACCATATAACAAAAGTGGCAATGGCAATCGAAATAACTATAGGCACAAAATATCCTGAAATGACATCTGCTAATCTTTGTATTGGGGCCTTAGAACCTTGAGCATCTTGAACCAGTTTTATTATTTGAGCAAGTGCGGTATCTTTTCCCACTTTTGTGGCTTTAAATTTGAAACTTCCTGTCTTATTGATAGTGGCTCCAATGACTTCACTGCCAGGACTCTTTTTGACCGGGATGCTTTCTCCTGTTATCATTGACTCATCCACGGCAGATTTTCCAGATTGGAGAATTCCATCAACCGGTATCTTCTCTCCCGGCCTTACGGTGATAATATCTCCGACTAGAACCTCTTCCACAGGGATGTCCATTTCTTTTCCATCTCTAATGACTCGAGCTGTTTTGGGCTGCAAACCCATGAGCTTTTTGATGGCATCCGAAGTTTGCCCTTTAGCTCTAGCTTCAAGGAGTCTCCCAAACAATATGAGAACGATAATTAATGCAGAAGTTTCGAAATAGACATGTGGCTTTATACCGCCTGACTCGAAAAAAGAGGGGAATAATGTAGCCGTCACACTGTATAAATATGCAGCAGAGGTGCCAACCGCGATTAAGGTGTTCATATCCGCACTTCTATGCTTGAAGGCACCCCATGCCCCCTTATAAAACTGCCAGCCGATCACGAATTGAACCGGTGTAGCTAGAAGCCAAAGTACATAAAAATTGCCAAAAATTTCTGGAATCCAGGGAAACCAGTGCCGCGAACTTCCCAGAAACACGATAAGACCAAGGACCAGCCCCACAGTAAATTTTGTTTTAAGCTTCTTGTATTCTTTTTCACGAATGGCCTTTTCTGGATCTAATCCTTCATCTGAAGGGGATAGTTCAAGCACTTCATACCCCGTAGATTCTATTGCGCGCTTTATATCCCCCAGGTTTGTTTCAGTGGGCAGATATTCAACTTTTGCTCTTTCGGTTGCCAAATTTACTGAGGCTTTTGTGACACCTCTGGTCTGGAGAAGAGCTTTCTCAATTTTTTGAACACATGATGCACATTGAATTCCTTTAATAGGAAGTTCAACTGTACCCGTTCCTACTTCATAACCGCTTTTTCGATCCGTCATTACTCCGTGTTTCTTCTCAGGCTTTGGAATACTCTTTTCCTGAGAGGTTTGACTGCTCATATCAACTTCAGTCTCCTTGTTTACTTCAGGCTTTAGATATTTTTCCGGATTCTCATCGAATTTTGTTTTACACACAGGAGAGCAAAAATAATACTCTTTCCCCAAGTATAAAGATGATGCCGCTGCCTCATCTTTGTTGACTTCCATGCCGCAGACTAAGTCTTTAGCCATCAAAATTGCTCCTTTAAATTAACGATATTTTAGAGATTATGAACGATGTTCTTTAATTTTTCTTGGACTTGCGTTGCTATCCCATAAAGTGACTGGTTCTCAATTGCTTTCATAGATGCAACTGGATCAACAGCGGCAACTTCAATATCATTTCCCGCTATCTCTTGCACTATGACATTGCATGGAAGCATGATCCCTATCTTATCCTCGGCTTGAAGGGCTTTATAAGCATAAGGCGGATTGCAGGCCCCAAGTATTTTATATTTTCTAAAATCGACATCCAGTTTTTTCTTTAGAGTCTCCTTCACATCTATTTCTGTTAGAATTCCGAATCCTTCATTTTTAAGAGAAGCAGTCACCTTTTCAAGCACCTCCTCAAACGATCCTTTAACTGTTTTACTGAAATAATAGCTCATTTTCTTCCCTCAATATCTTCTAAACTTTTTCAAGACTTCGACAACTTCATCAATTTTTTTTGCCTTATCTTCCTTATTGCCTTTGGTAAAAGACTGATGCACACATCCCTTCAGGTGTCCTTCTAGGATATTCTCCTCAACGCTCTTTATCGCTCCAACGATTGATGAGAGCTGAGTCAATATATCGACGCAGTATCTTTTCTCCTCAATCATTTTTTGAACGCCTCTAATCTGGCCTTCAATTCTCCTGAGTCGAACTAATTCTGTTTCATGTGTTGTCATTTGATTACTCATTTTCACCTCCATGTATAATATAGCATACCCCCCTAGGGCATGTCAAATACTTATTTAAAGATGGAGCATAATTTTTTCTCCCGGTCTTTCTTAGGCTATGGATCCTTGAGCCCAGCAGAATGAATATATTTCTATTTATAGTTTTCGGTGTGAGTTATACGATATTTAGTGAGATAAAAACTGTCTTGAACAGATTTAACCAATTTCTTACTACATTTCTCTGCCAAAATACATCACAATTGAAGAAAAGTACCCTGTTATAAGCAAAATCCCTATTATGACTAGAAGTACTCCACCAATTGTAGAAATAACTTTAAAATATTTTTTAATTTTCTGAAAATGTTCGAAGAATTTATGAACGATTAAGCCAGATATCAAGAATGGGATCCCCAATCCTACTGAATAGGAAATGAGCAGCACAATACCCTTAAAAAGATCTTGAGTCGAGGCTGCTACTGTAAGGATAGCTCCTAGCATGGGCCCCACACAGGGTGTCCACCCTGCTCCAAAAGCCATCCCTACAATTACCGTTCCCAAAAATCCGATAGGTTTTTCTTGCAGGTGGATTCTTTTCTCGCGCATGAGGAATTTCAATCTTAAGACTCCTGCAAAATTTAAGCCAAGAAGAATAACAATTGCGCCACCAAAGATTTCAAACCATCGTATATTTCGAGCTAAAAATTTTCCGATAAACGTGGCTGATACTCCCAATAAAACAAATATTATTGAAAATCCAAGTATAAATAAAAGAGAATTTGTAATTACAGTCTTGCGCGCATGCTTTCGATCTCTTTCATGAGATAGCTCTTCGACGGAAATCCCCGTAATAAACGCTAAATAAGAAGGAATAACAGGGAGAATGCACGGGGAAAGAAATGTGATAAGCCCCGCAAATAAGGCTACGATCACTGTAACATTTTCAGCTCCGGACATCATTTAATTTTTTTCCTCGTACCTAAGGGGATCAAAGCCATTCTACCTAAAAAAAGTCTAGAAGGGAAATTACACAAATCTCCCAAGCGCTTTAATTCTTTATCTGTTTGTGTTAGAATTCCGGTGATTCAATACTCAAGGAGATGAAATGTCAGGGCATTCAAAATGGGCTTCTATAAAGCACAAAAAAGCTGCTCTAGATGCCAAGAGGGGGAAGATCTTCACCAAGGTCATCCGTGAACTCTCGGCAGCGGCCCGTTTGGGGGGCGGAGACCCAGATGTCAATCCCAGGTTGCGCAATGCCGTTTCTGACGCGAAAGGCGTTAATATGCCCGCGGATAACATCAAGCGGGCCATCATGAAGGGAACCGGCGAATTAGAAGGAGTCACCTACGATGAAATTTCTTACGAGGGATATGGCCCGGGTGGTGTGGCCATTTTGCTAGAAGTTCTTACCGACAATAGAAACAGATCTGTATCCGAACTGCGGCATATCTTCAGCAAAAACGGGGGGAACATCGGGGAATCAGGCTGTGTGGCCTGGATGTTCGGCCGCAAAGGATATCTGGTTGTGGAAAAATCCAAGGCTTCAGAGGATGACCTTCTCGACATCATCTTGGATGCGGGAGCCGAAGACCTGAGAGAGGACGGAAGCAATTACGAAATCTTCACTCCTCCCGATAAGTACGAAGCCGTCGTTGAGGCTTTAAAAAACAACAACATCGAGATAGCGGCCTCAAACCTTGGACAAATTCCTCAGAATTATGTCAAATTGGAAGGGAAACAGGCCCAGCAGCTACTCCGCCTGATGGAAGAATTGGAAGACCACGATGATGTCCAGAACGTGTGGGCCAATTTTGACATAGACGAAGAGGAAATCGCCCAATATTCAAACTGAAATAAATGAGGGTTCTCGGTATTGACCCCAGCGTCCAATCCACAGGATTTGGCATCATCGAATTTTCTAACAACAGCTATTCCGTTCTGGAATTCGGGGCTATAAAGCCTTCCCGGCAACTCCTTTTCCTCAACAAAATCAACATGATCAGAAATCGTCTGGAAGAGATCATTCGCACTCATGAACCGGAAGAAGTGGCCATCGAAAATCCGTTTTACGCGCAAAATGTCAAAACCGCCATCACATTGGGCCAGGTCAGAGGGGCCGTCCTTGTTGCGGTGGCATCCCAAAACTGTCCGTTATTCGAATATTCTGCGCTGGAAATCAAAAAAGCTGTCACCGGTTATGGACGTGCGGATAAAGCCCAAGTCAAAACCATGATAAAAATCCTTCTCAACATACAGGAAACAGACCTGGGAACGGATGCAGCCGATGCTCTGGCAACAGCATTCTGTCATCTCAACACCCGAATGTTTCATATGCAAATCAATCCAACTGAAGGGAAAAGGTCTAAAACATGATCGCTTATTTAAAAGGAATCTTGATCCAAAAAACGACTTCCCAGATTATCCTCGATATCGGAGGTGTGGGATACTGTGCTTCCATCCCTCTCTCCACCTACTTGAAGTTAGGGGAGATCAACAATGTAGCAGAACTTCACATCTATACCCACGTGACAGATAGCTCTCTCGCTTTATACGGCTTTTACTCAGAAAAGGAAAGGGCACTTTTCTTGAAACTCATTAGTATTTCAGGTATAGGCCCAAAGATCGCCCTAAATATCCTATCGGGAATAGAGACTTCAGATCTCGAGGATGCCATCAGGCAAAGTGACGTGACACGCATTTCTTTGATCCCGGGAATAGGGAAAAAAACAGCCATGCGGATCGCATTGGAACTCCAAGAGAAACTGGATCTCAAAGAAAAAGTTTTTGAAACACAGAGCATCAAGGAGAAGGAAGAGCTGATATCTGCTTTGATGAATCTCGGATTTAAGAGAAGAGAGGTGGAAAAAATCGTGGATGAATGCCTTCAAACCTTTTCCTTAGACGCTGGTTTTGATAAACTTTTGCGAGAAAGCCTAAAAATATTGGCAAAGGTTTAAGATCGAGAACAACGCAATGACAGATGTTTTGAGTCCGATTCGCACCAAAGAAGACCTCGAGTATGAGGACAATCTCCGGCCCAGAAATTTCTCAGAGTTTGTCGGACAAGAAACCATCAAAACAAATCTGAAAATTTTCATCAAGGCGGCCCGCAAAAGAGATGAACACCTTGACCATGTGCTCCTGTATGGCCCTCCTGGCCTTGGGAAAACCAGCCTCGCATTCCTGATGGCCAAAGAGCTTGGCGTGGGGATCAAACCGACATCCGGGCCCGTGATCGAAAGGATAGGGGACCTCTCTGCCATCCTTTCCAATATGCAGCACAAAGAAATTCTTTTTTTAGATGAAATCCATCGACTTCACCCGGCGGTGGAGGAAATCCTGTACTCTGCGATGGAAGATTTCCGTCTGGATATCGTCATCGGACAGGGACCGAGTGCGAGAAGCCACAAATTACAGCTCAAAAAATTCACGCTGATCGGGGCCACAACCCGTGCAGGCCGCATCACAGCTCCTTTGAGGGGACGATTCGGGATCATCCACCGGTTGGATTATTATGACCCGAAAGATTTGAAGCAAATCATCAAACGATCCGCCTCCATCCTTAAGGTAACGATAGATGATCCAGGAGCCCAGCATATCGCAAGCCGAGCGAGAGGCACCCCGCGTGTGGCCAATCGACTGCTCCGACGGACAAGAGACTATGCCGATGTCATTGCGGACGGACAAATCACCATAAAAGAAGCCACCAAGGCTCTGGATATGATGGAAGTCGATTCCCTCGGGCTGGACGATGTGGACCGCAAGATGCTTTTGACGATCATCGAAAACTTCAGGGGTGGACCGGTCGGGATCAGCACCATCGCTGCCGCCATCGATGAAGAAAAAGATACGATCGAATCCATCTACGAGCCTTTTCTTATGAGGATAGGTTTTTTAGAGAGAACGACTCGTGGTCGTCGCGTGACGGAAAAAGCCTACAAACACCTCGGGCTCACTCCGCATTCCCCTTCCCAGGGGAAACTGTTCAAAAAATGAAACATGCTGGTTTCCGAATTTAATTACTATCTTCCCCAGGGACTCATCGCCCAAGTTCCTCTGCATAAAAGAGATCATTCGCGGATGATGATTTGTGACCGTGATTCCGGAGAGATTTACCATTCCCATTTCTTCGATATCCCCAAATACTTCAAAAAGGAAGACATTCTGGTTTTGAACTCGTCCAGAGTCATACCAGCAAAAATCTGGGGCAAAAAGGAGGATGGCAAATCCATCGAATTCCTTTTCCTCGAAGAAAAAGATAAAAACGAATGGGAAGTTTTATGTCGTCCTGCCAAACGCATCAAACTGGGAGACGAAATTTCATTCGCCAAAGACTCCACCGGACAAGTTGTTGGAATCGAACCAGAAGGAAAGCGGGTGATACGATTTCAACATGGGGAAGTTTTTTCCTTTCTAAAAAGGGCAGGGTATGCTCCCCTCCCCCCGTATATCAAACGCAAAAAAGGCGACCTCAAATTCCGGGTGGGGGATCTGGATAGATACCAGACCGTTTTTGCTCGAAAAGAGGGATCCATTGCCGCTCCTACGGCCGGTCTCCACTTCACTCGAGAGCTCCTCGACACACTGAGGGATAAAGAAGTAAAGGTATGTGATTTAACACTGGATGTGGGGCTGGCCACCTTCCAGCCAGTCCGGGTTCATAATGTGGAGGACCATCGCATGCTAACAGAGAAATTTGCCATTTCCAAGGAGACGGCTAGAGACATCAACAACGCAATCAAATCTAACCATCCGGTCACCGCTGTGGGGACCACATCGGTCAGAGCCCTGGAGAGTGCCTATGAACCGGGCCGAGTAAGGTCAGGACAGCATACAACAGACCTTTTTATTTTTCCCGGTTATCCGTTCAAGGTTATCGACAGGCTTTTGACCAATTTTCATCTGCCCAAGTCGACTTTGTTGATGCTTGTCTCTGCCTTTACAGGCAAGGATTTTATCCTGAAAGCTTACCGTGAAGCCGTTCGTAAAAAATACAGGTTTTACAGTTATGGGGACTGCATGCTCATCCTTTGACCTGAATTATTCATAGATCATTTCCATTTTGTGTTGGTCAATCGACAGGATTATTTGCCATCAGGTATGTCCACAGCGACATTGAGGATCTAGCCTTCCCGATTCGTTCTTCGAGGGGACCCGACAAAGTCGGGCGGTGAGGATGTATTGAGCACGACTACACAAAAGTTGTGAATGATCCTAATAAACAGAGGCTGAAGTTCCAAAGGGTGGGAATGAGCATGCACAGTTCCGCAGCCGCCGAGAAGGGCGATGAGGGAATGGCGTTAAAGATCCGAACTAAAGCGGAGGGCATACCTGATGGTAAATATGAATAATCCAGGTTGACAAATGGAAAGCGTTGTCTTATAAACAACAAGACAAGGCGGACTTGAATGGCGGAGAAAAAACCCACAAAAATCGACGCCGCGGCAGAAGAAAAATTAGACAGCATTCTGCATCCGAGCACGCAGACTAAAACATTCAAAATCACATTGGAATTCGGCCACAAAATCTCCCCCAACTATGAAAAGGCTGTGGATCTTGCCAAAAGAAACCCGACATATCAAGAAGAAGGCGACGGTGAGTGGGTCCGGCATTCCGCCACTTATACACCCGCAGAAGTGGAAGAACTATTCCGACTGTTCAACCTTGTCCATGAATGGGAGAATACCGAAGTCCTCGTGAATCACAAGAGAATCCCCTACGGGCACCAGCTGTGGCTGCCTCTGATGTGGTTCCACCGCGTCAAATAGTTTTTTTTCTTCTCGTTTTCGCCGTTTCAGCTTTATCCAGTTCCAATCTATCCGGATGGAGTACCACTCCGTACAACTCCTTTGCCTTATTTACGGATATGATTCCATTTTTTACTTCTTTGGCCACCTGCTCGGGATCCCTGAGAAATGGATCGCCGTATCCCCCTCCCCCTCCAGCTTGTTGAAAAAGGACAGTATCTGAGGGGACGTCTTCGATCAGATCTTTGCTGGTCGTTTTGTAGCTTTTGCCATCCGGATATTGAAGCTCTATTTTATTCAAAGTTGCGTTCTCTCCGGCAAACAATCCAAAAGCGGGCTCGACATCTCCATCTCCAAAAGTCACGACTTTGGTATTCTCACCTCCGATTTTGAATCGGGTTTCCACTCCCAGCCCCCCTCTCCATTGACCGGGTCCTGCTGAATCAGGCCAATACTCATGTTTGAGCAAAAGATGGGGTGTTTGTTGTTCGAACATCTCATAATCCTGATCAAGCACTCCTCCAGAGGCATCGATCATCCCGATGTGGTCATAGCCATCCACCCCATGAGTGGCTCCTGACCCTCCCTTCAATCCCATAAATCCTATATCGACATAGTTATCTTTTTTCCGGACATCATAACCACTGGCCAGATAGCACAAAAGCTGGTTCCATCCGGCGGTAACCCTTTTGGGAATCGCCTGAGATAAAGCACGGATGATGGCATCTGCGTTGGGGGGACAAAGATGATTTCCAAAGGTCGTCGCAGCGGGGTACCGAGCATTCAGGATCGTGCCTTCGGGTATGATGATTTTGACTGGCCTTACCATCCCATCGTTGTGAGGCATGTCGGGATTCACCATTTGGAGAAAGGTCAAAAGTGTGGCGCTCGCCGAGGAGGTATAGGTCCCGTTAACAAATCCATCCGTTTGAGGATCTGTATTAGAATAATCGAAAGTTATTTCCTCATCCTTCACTGTTATTTTGACTCTTATCTTGTATTTGGAGCCGGGTGTCCGCCCATCAAAATAAACGGTCGCCTCGCCACTGTACACTCCATTGGGTATCGTTTTAATTTCAGCCCGCATCATTTTTTCTGTCGAATCGAACAGATATTCTTTATGCAATTCAAAGACATCGAATCCGTATTTATCAGCCAGGTTCAAAATTCCCCTTTCCCCCACGACACACGAACCTATCTGCGCTCTCATGTCGGCTGCCACGATATCAAAACGGATATTGGCGAAAATAAGATCCCAGACGTCCTTCCGCAATTTGCCCCGTTCATAAACCTTAACAGGGGGAATTCGGAGGGTCTCTTGGAAAACTTCGGTCGCTTTGGGATTGTAACCTCCGGGCACGGCACCCCCCACATCTGCCTGATGCCCTTTAGCAGCCGCCCAGGCTATGAGTTCATCCTTGAAAAATATCGGCTTATAGACGGCAACATCGTTGTTTTGGTTCCCCATCGAAAAGACATCATTATGAAATATGACATCCCCGGGGTAGATCTCATCGCCGAAATAATCGACGATGTATTCACAAACAGGTCCGAGAGAAAAGGAGAGAATGGGGAGGTTTTCGGTCTGCTCGAGCATTTTCCCTAGTCCGTCGTAAAGTCCGGTGACAAAATCTTTCGCTTCGCAGAGAATGGGCGAACGGGTCGTTTTTGTCAGAACAATGCTCATTTCTTCGGTTATCGATTTAAATCTTCTCTGGAAAACTGATGCCAGTATTTTGTCTATCTTCATCTTAAGAACTCATCCCGAGTTTCCTTTGAATTTCCTTTTCCTTCTCTTTTAAATACACTGTATAACTTCCATACTTATCGCATAAAACATTGTACTCGGGCGCAACAAAAGTCGTCGTATTAACCTGCTCGATCACGGCCGGACCCTCCACCCGATTCCCGCACATCATTTTATGTCCATCATAAACAGAGACTTCTGCAAAAGTCTCCTCCAGCGGAAGATAAACATTGCGTGTCTTTTTAAAAGCATTGTATGGATCTGTTCCTTCAAACTCTTCCTCACTGAATTTCGGCTTGACCGTCTTCCCCACGCTCAAAAGCCTCAGGTTTATGAACTCAATAGGTGTTCCCTGTTCTTCCAAAGAATAGCCATATAGCCTGTTGTGTTCCGGATGAAATTGGTTCGCTATGCGTTCGATATTGCCGTCTTCGATATCTTTCCTGGTAATTTCCACATTGACTTCATGGTATTGTTTGACATACCTCAAATCCACAGAATAGATGTGTTGGATGGCGTTTTCCTGGATCCGTTCTGATTTTAAAAGCCTGTTCGCTTCATCCTCCATATCGTAAAACAGAGATTTAAACTTATTCTTATCCATTTCCTCCAGATGCGTGGAGTAAGTCCTGACAAAATTGTGTTTCAAATCGGAAATCAACATGCCAGCCGCACAAAAAATCGACGATTCTTTGGGGATAATCATAACCGGGATCTCGAGCTCCAAACCGATCATGCAGGCATGAACAGGGCCTGCCCCGCCGGCGACGATAAGAGGAAATTCTCTGGGATCATGGCCCCGCTTCACGCTGACTTCATGGACGCCTGTCGCCATATTGACATTTATGACACGATACATCCCAGCAGCAGCTTTTTTCACGTCCATGCTCAGCGGATCAGCGATTTTTTCCTTAATGGCCTTCTCTGCCTTTTCGAAGCTAAGGGGTATTTTTCCCCCAGCAAAAAAATCTTTGTCCAGATATCCGAGGATCAAGTCGGCATCCGTGCAAGTCGGCAATTCCCCTCCCAAACCATAACACGCAGGCCCAGGATTCGACCCGGCACTCTGAGGTCCCATTCGTAGAAGTCCACCCTCATCGACCCACCCGATACTGCCGCCTCCCGCACCGATGGTCACGATGCCCAGCATCGGAAGAGCTATCTTCAACCGGTCGATTTCTCCTTCTGTGGTGACTAAAGGCGTTTTATCCTTTATCAAAGCCGCATCGAAACTCGTTCCACCCATGTCGATGGTGATACAGTCTTGGTATCCCTGCACAGAGGCATACTCTATTCCGGCAACCGGGCCTGCTGCCGGACCCGATAGGAGTGTTACGGCCGCATTATCGATGGCTATTTTTGGGGAAACAACGCCTCCGTTGGATTGCATGATGAGAAGAATCCCATCAAATCCGATATCTTCCAATTTGCGAACGAGACTTTTCAGATAGCGGCTGAGGATAGGCCCGACGTAAGAATTCAACACGGTCGTCGATACACGATCGTAGAATCTGATGCTCGGTAAAAATGCGGATGAAACCGTCAGATAAGGGCTCGCATCATCCATCCCCAATTCCTGTTTGATGATTTCCGCTGCTCTGGATTCGTGGGCATCATTGGCAAAAGAGTTCATGAAACAGACTGCAATGGCTTCTACACCCTCTTTTTTGAAAAGATCGAGTGCATCCGACACATCGCGATCCTTCAATTCCGTGATAATGTCGCCCTTATAGTCGAGTCTTTCCTCTACGGGATACCTTAAGTATCTTGGGGCCAGGGGTTGGACATTCGTGTATCTGTTATCATACTGTTTCTCTCTGATCCCTCTTCTCATCTCGAGTGCATCTCTTAGACCCTTTGTCGTCAAAAGTCCGGTTTTTGCCCCTTTCCTGGTCAGGACAGCATTTGTGGTCACAGTCGTTCCATGGACTATCGTCGTGACTTTTTTAATGAATTCCCGCAAAGGGACATTATGAGCCTCTGCCATTTCCGAAAGACCGTTCAGCAATCCCAAGGAAGGGTCTTCAGGCGTGGATAAAACTTTGTAAATCTCGGAAGCCCCATCCTGGGAAGTTAGTAAAAAATCAGTGAAGGTTCCCCCGACATCGATGCCTATCTTGTATTCCGTCATAGCCCCACGGGTTCTTTGAATTCGCCAAAAACTTCTTTTAATACTTTGGTGATCTCACCCAGAGTGGCATAACTTTTGACTGCTTTTAACATGTGAGGCATCACATTTTCCTCTGTCTGTGCCGCCTCTTTCAATCCGATCAAAGCCTCTTCAACACCGGCATTATTTCTTTCGGCTTTTATCCGTCCTAATTTTTTCTTTTGCTCTTCAGCAACTTTTGTGTTAAACGGATGCAATTCGATTTCTGTCCGTTCTTCTGCCATGACGTACTTATTCACGCCGATCTTCGGTATTTCTCCCGATTGAATCTTTTTCTCTCTCAAGTAGGCCTGGTGGCTCACCTCTCTCTGTATATGGCCTTCTTGGACAGCCTTGACTATTCCCCCCATATCTTCCACTTTCTGCATGCATTCCACGATCTTTTTTTCCATTTGATCTGTCAGCCATTCGATATAATAAGAACCTCCCAATGGATCGACCGTATCTTTAAGACCCATCTCATCTGCTAAGATCTGCATGGTTCTCAAACTTATTAGGGCGGCTTTCTTCGAAGGTATGGTATATGCCTCATCATAGGAACAGAGAGCCATAGTCTGGGTCCCCGATAGGGCAGAGATCAGAGCATAATAGGCGCCCCGAACGATATTGTTTTCGGGCTGCTGCACGGTGAGGCCGCCTCCACCTCCTCCCGCAATCATCCGCAATGTCATCGAGCGGGGATTTTTAGCTCCAAATCGTTCCTTTATGATTTTTGCCCAGAGCCTTCTACCCGCCCTGAATTTGGCCACTTGTTCCCATATGTTTCCGTGAATATCGAAGTTGAAGGCAATCCTTCCGGCAAAATCATCGATCTTCAATCCTCGACTGAGCACTTCCTGAATGTAAGTAATAGCAATTTCAAAGGCATAAGCCATCTCCTGGATCGGGGTTGCTCCCGATTCTCGGATATGATAGCCGCAAACGCTGAATGGATTGAACTTGGGAACGTTTCGAGAGCAAAACTCCACCATGTCGCCAATCAGGCGGATTGATGGCTCCACGGGAAAAATCCACGTCCCTCTCCCGATATACTCTTTCAATATATCATTCTGAGTCGTGCCTCTGACTTGATCCCAAGGGATTCCTTGTTTCTCGGCGACCACAAGATACATGGCCAACAACACAGAAGCCACAGGGTTGATGGTCAATGCCGTGCTGATTTTATCTATGGGAATATCGACAAAAGCTTCTTCCAAATCTTCCAGCGTATCGATAGCCATGCCGACCCTGCCCACTTCTTCCTCTGCAAACGAGTCATCCGAATCCAGTCCTAGTTGTGTGGGCAGATCAAAAGCGACATTGAGCGCCGTCTGCCCCTGTTCCAGGAGCCATATAAACCTTTCGTTTGTTTCTTTCGGGGTTCCGAAACCGGAATACTGACGCATGGTCCAGGGGCGCTTTCTGTACATCAGGGGATGAATTCCTCTTGTAAACGGATATTCGCCGGGATGGCCGATCTTTCCCTCAAAGTTCAAATCCTTTGTATCTTCAGGACCGTAAACCGGCTTCACCTCGATCCCGGATTCAAGAACAACTGTTTTCTGTTCTTCGGCGTTATTTTTTTTCATCTTACGCGCCAATCCTCTTTTTGATAAAATCGATGATATCATCGAGGTTCGATCCCACGGGGAACACCCCGTCGACACCATACTCTTGAAGTGTACTGACATCTTTTTGCGGAATATTTCCGCCGATCAAGACCATTTTATCTGCGAGCCCCATGTTTTTTAATCGATCCATCAACTTCTTGCTCAAGGCCAGATGAGCCCCTGAGTAAATGGAAATTCCGATCACATCGACATCCTCTTCCAAGGCCGTTTTCACGATCTCTTCGATCGTCCGGTGAAGTCCGGTATAGATGACTTCCATACCTGCATCTTTCAAAGCGAGGGCAACCACTTTGGCCCCCACATCATGCCCATCCAGTCCGGGTTTCGCGATAACCACCCTGATCCTTTTCCCGCCCAATGATGTATTCTCTGTCATTGTCCAAACTTATGGATGTTGAATTATACAACAAGACTTCTTCTCCTTCAATCTCTCGATGAGATCATGTTTTTTTTATCGAATTTTAGATTACAAAAATTCATAATTCGAAAATTGGCATCCTTTTTCCATTGTGATAGATATTACCCATATAAAAGAAGAAGGTTTTTTGGGGAAACCGAATTTAAGATACACAAAATTTTTTGTGCTGGAATATTTATTTCCTTTTCCTCTGGACCAGGTCGCCAGAAAAACCAAAGAGGGGTCGCGTCTCAACATTTGACATTTCATTCCTCCATTTCGTTAAAAAATAAATCAGTCTTTGACTATTGTCATAATCTCTTTTAAATCCGAAGTGGATTTTTTTTCTTTCTTAAATGAGAAATATCAAGTAATCATTCCGTCGTTCATTTCAGAGAATCTCTGACTGTGGCAAGACAACTAAGGATAGAATATAAGGGGGCCTTTTATCATGTGTTCTCAAGAGGAGAAAGAAGAGACAATATTTTTTTTGATGATAAAGATAACTTGAAATTCTTGGAAAAAATTTGGGAAGCTATCGATAAATACAATTTGAAGATCCACTGTTACGCTTTGATGGATAATCATTATCATCTTTTGATAGAGACGCCAGAAGGAAATCTATCAAAAGCAATGCATTATATTAATACCAGTTATTCCAATTGGGTTAAGTCAAAGCATCAAATAATAGGATCAGTATTTCAAGGGAGATATAAGTCAATTTTAGTGGAGAAAGAGTCATACTTATTAACGTTAAGCGCATATATTCACTTAAATCCAGTTCGAGCAGAGATAGTAAATAAACCAGAAAAATACAGATGGAGCAGCTTTAATGACTATTTAAAAATTGAAAAATCAATTCATTGGATATGCTCGGATGATATTCTAAAAAAGTTTTCAGGAGGACGAAATGCATATAAGACTTACGTTTATAACTTCATGATTAAGGGTAATGAAATCCGAAAGGACGATATCAGCGGCAAATATGCGATATTAGGAGGAAAAGAATTTAGAGCTAAGATAATAAAGAAATTCAAAGCTGATGCTAAAAAAAGTGATCTACGCGAAAAACCTGACTTAAAGCACCTAAGTAGGCTAAACAATGAAGATATAAAAAATATAATCCTAAGAACTTATCAGGTTAAGGAAAAGGAACTATTTAGTAAGAAAAGAGGAAACATATACAGGAAAATATATTTATATGGATTGAAAAAATATACTGATTTGAGTTTACGAGAGATTGGTGAATTATCTGAGATGGATTATGCAGCAGTATGTCAAATGGTGAAGCGATTTTCACTGGATTCAGAAAAGAATACTGAGCTGAAATTGATAATAAAAAAATTTGATAAAGAAGTAAGGAATTATTGAATGTCAAATGTTGAGACGCGACCCCCTAATAATATTTCCCCCTAATATTTGCCATCGATAATTTCTGTCAAAATCCCATGCGTGGCTGCCGGATGGATAAAGGCAAAATTTCTGTTGTATTCGGCAAAAAATCTGGGTTTTTGATCGATCAGCCTCACTTTGTTTTTCTTCAGAACGTCGAGGGATTCCTCGCAATTGTCCACATTGTAGCTTATGAGCATCACGCCCTCTCCCGCTCTCCTTATGAATTTTGCCACCTCGCCCATTCCGTCGAGGTCTTCCATTATTTCTATGGCTGTGGGTCCCACCATGAAGCCGGTCACCCGGATTTTCTCAGGCTCGTCAACATACCGGTAGGCCACATCCCATCCGAATGCATCGACATAGTCCTTTTCTGCTTTTTTGACATCGTTGACAGCGATACAAATATGATCCACATAATTCGTTTTTAATTTTTCAGGCATCTTATATCCTCCTTCATAAATTCAATAAAAATTCCGCGTGAAAAGATCCTTGGTTTTTAAATCTTGGAAAAATACGAGGTATTCCCTGTCTCGGGAGAACCAGGGGGAAGTTTATACAAAATAGCCCCCTCGACCGGACACGCCTCGAAACACTCCCCGCACTGCTGACAAAGGTCCAGCACGATCACGGCCTTTCCTTTGTGCAGGCCGATGATACCCGGAGGGCAAGCACGGGCACATGCTCCGCAACCGTTGCATCGGTAGGCATCGATCCAGGGGTATAATCCCAGATGGCTTGATCCGGAATGGGGGTAAACGCTCATTTTTGTGCCCGGAATATTAGGCCGCGCACTGGATATTTTCGGTAAAATCATCAAATTCTCCTTTCTTAACCTGAATTATTCACGGGCCAAGATTGCTACAGCGGCATTTTTTATAAATAATTCAGGTTATTAAAATCGCATGCCTAGTCGGTACCCGTCTTGGATCGCATCGAACCCTCGTCTCACCCAAACACAATCACCGATCATGGCCGTATCGCCTTTGAAAGAGCCATAACCCAATTCTTCATTGGGAACGGGCTGTGCCAGTAAAACCGTATCGGCTGGAATGGATTGGTGGTTGAATTCTTGTTTTTCTTTTGTTTTCCTATCCACAATCTTCCAGTCCGCAATCACGCTGTTTCCCTTGATCTCTTTGACCTTTCCATAAGTCAACTGTTGGACGTTGGCCTTTTTGAGCCTGAGTCGATACCTCCAGATATAAGACGGGTTCACATCCAGTCCGAAACGCGGGGCAGGATCGATCATGACCAGGTTATAATCTTTTAGGCCTTCTCTTTCGAGTGTATCGATCACAAAAAGCGTAAGCGAGATGGCAGCACCGGATCCCCCGAGGATAACCACGTTCTTTCCCAGCTCCGCTTTCCCTGTGAACACATCGAACATGCTTTTCACGTGCGATTGGTCTGCCCCAGGAATGTCTGGAACCTCGGGCACCGCACCGGTCGCTATGACCAGGGAATCCGGCTTTTCTTGTTCGAGAAGTTCCTTGGTCACCGAGGTATCAAGAATAAACTTCACCCCTGACTTGTCGCACTGGGCTTTCATGTGGTTCACCCATCTCATGAATTCCTCATCGTCCCAGTATCTATCAGAACCTTCTCCCCGGGGATTCCTTGAAGCGTAATACCACTGGCCACCGATATGATCTGTCTTTTCATAAACAGTCACGTCGTGCCCCTTTTTTGCGGCAATGCTGGCACACTGAAGCCCTGCGATGCCAGCGCCTGCGATCATGATCCTTCTTTTCACCTCTGCCTTCGGGAATCCGGAGTAACCCCATTCACGCTCCCCTTCATGACCGCAAGAAGGCCGGACCGTGCAGTTCACCGGAGCATCGCGGAAAAGCCGCGCCAAACAGACCTGACAGGCAACACAGGGAATGATATCTTCCTGTTTGTCCCACATGATTTTGTTCGGAAGGGCCGGGTCTGCGATCATCGGCCGGCACATCTCCCAAATGTCGAGTTTTCCCTCGGCAATGGCCTTTTCCGGGATATCGGGGACAAACAGCCTGTAGGCCATGCTGACGGGGATGTTGACCTCCTTTTTTGTCCGTTCTGCCACATACAGCCACTTCCCCATGGGGATATCCCTGGAGATGACAGAGCCCAAGGATTCCTGCCATCCTACCGTCACGCTGATGTAGTCACAACCGGCCGCCTCGGCTATTTTAATCGACTCTATGCTCTCTTCTTCGGTGTTCCCTTCCCGGTCATCCAGCATTTCCCAACTGCACAGGCGAATGCCAATGGGGATATCGGGTCCGATTTCCATCCGTATTCCTTCGATGATCTTCCTCATGAATGCGGATCGCCCCTGAATCTCCCCACCATACTCGTCGCTTCGCCAGTTTGTGTATTTGGAGATGAAATTCGAGATGAGGTAGCCCACGATGCCCGAGATCTCGATGATGTCATAGCCGGCCTCCACCGCCCTCCTGGCGCCATCGATATGCTCCTGGATACATTCCTCTACTTCAGGAATACTCATTTTTCTTTGGGGCCGAAAGCGACGCAGTCTTTGGGGTATGGCCGAAGGGCCAACCGTATAGGGAAGATTGATTCCTCCGACCCGGCCGCAGTGCATCAATTGAAGACAGGACAAGGCATCTCCCGCGTGGATAACATCGGCCATCTTTTTCAATCCGGGGATAAACTTGTCGTCCCAAATCCCCATCATGCCCACATACCCCTGGCCCTCTCCTCTTGAATCTGTGTAGGCCCCTTGGGTTGTCACGATTCCCGATCCCCCACGCGCATGCGCTTCGATGTAGGCAAGCTCCTTATCGGAGACAAACCCATCGCTGTAGTTGTAATTGGTTTCCGTGGATGCGTATTTTATCCGGTTTTTTGCCCACAATTTCCCGATCTGGATAGGGCTGAAGATATGGGGATACTTTTTTACTCCTGGTAGCATTCAATCCTCCTTCCATATTCCTGGGTACGTTAATTTAATGATTCGAATGTTCATCGTGCGCAAGAAAGATTATATTAAAAATTTCCAATTTGCAAGAAAAGAGCCAAGCTTGACATCAATTTTTCCATAAGTTATAAATTTGGAATCTTGAAACATCAAACCATAATCAGTGTGGAACAAGCCCTGACTTTGACCTACGCCACGCTCCGCTTCGTTCACTTGGGCTGCCGCGTTATCAAGCTGGAGCCCACTCCGGTACCTGGCCGAAAGTCCAAAGGCGATCCCAACCGGTATATCGGCCGTCCGGTGGCGGGGGAAGACCGGCATAGCTATTTCGTGGCGCCCAATGTCGGCAAGGAGGCCATTGCCATCGACCTCAAAAGACAGGAAGGCCAGGCCCTGTTGAAGCGCCTCATCGAAGAGCTCAAAGTCGATGTGTTTTGCACCAACACTATGCCGGCCCGGCATAAAAAATTAGGAATCGATCATGAAACGCTTTGCCATGGAAAGGAAGACCTCATCTGGTGCTGCATCTCGGCCATGGGATTGGCCTATCCTGATGTCCCCGGTTATGATCCTGTCATGCAGGCATTATGTGGATACATGGACCTCACGGGCCATCCCGATGGTCCTCCTTTACAGTGCGGACCGCCTCTTGTCGACCTCAAAGCGGGCGATGAGGCGTTTGCTCAGATCCTCCTGGCTCTGATGGAGCGAAACGAAACCGGCAAGGGCAAAATAATCGATATCTCTATGGCTCAGGCTGCCCTCTCCTGGCTTCACACGTTTGTTCCGATGCTCGATATGGGGTCCCCGCCATCCGAATTGAAACGCTCGGGCAATGAGCACCGCCAGTTTATCCCGGTCAATGCCTACCACACACAGGATGGCTTCATCTACATGGCTATCGGCAGCGATGCCCAGTGGGGCCGGATCGCTAAAAAAACCTTATTCGCCTCCCTGGACCAGGATCGGTATGCAACAAACGAGGGGCGCCGGAAAAACAAGACAGAACTTCATCAAGCCATCGAGACTATCACACAGAAACATTCCTCGGCAAAAGTTTCTGGAGTCCTATCCGAAGCCGCCATCCCCCATTCTCCGATAACACCGATCGAGGAAGTACCGAACCTGCCATTTTTCAAAGACTCTGCCCTGAGGACGACGACACCCGATGGGGAATCCGTGCGTCTGCCTCCTCCTGCCGTGCCCACAGAACATTTGGAACACATCCATAAAACTCTGCCCTTTGCACCGGCCTATGGGGAGCACACAGACGCCATCCTCGGAGAAGCGGGCCTCCCTGCGGCTGAGATTGCAAAACTCAGAGACCGTGGAGTCGTGGCATGAACCGTTATGGTTATTATCAGCCAGAAACTCTGGATGAGGCCTTCCGGCTGAAAAAAACCATACCCGAATCCATCTACATATCCGGGGGAACAGACTTGATGGTCCGCATAAAAAAAAGAGAGCTCCGTCCGCGCGCTCTCATTTCTCTTCGATCCATCCCCAACTTTTCTGGGATCAAAAACGGCAAGATAATCCGAATAGGAGCGATGACCTCTATCAGCGACGTTTTAAAAAACTCGTTGCTGCATGAAAAGTATCCTGTTCTTATCCAAGCCGCAAAAGAATTGGGGAGCGTCCAAATCCGAAATATTGCCACAATAGGAGGGAATCTCTGCAACGGTTCTCCAGCCGCTGATATGGCTCCACCGCTTCTTGTGCTCGAAGCCAAAGTCAGGCTTCAAAGCGGCCAAAAAAGCCGGGATCTCCCGCTTGAAAAATTCTTTCTGGGACCCGGTGAGACAGATCTTTCTCCCGGGGAAATATTGACCTGCATCCTGCTGGAGCCTCCAGAACAAAACATAAAAACGATATTCCTGAAGAAGGGACGGACGAGGATGGATCTGGCCGTGGCAAGCGTGGCCGCCCAGATCCGGACTGAAGGAGATAGATGTCTCAGAGCCCGTATCGCTGCCGGATCTGTTGCGCCAACGCCCGTGCGTCTTTTTGAGGTAGAAGCCCTTTTAGAAGGGACCGCTCTTTCCCGAGAACTTTTGACCGAGGCCCAGCAACTGGCAGCCAAAAGCGTCTCCCCTATTACCGATGTCCGCTCCACCGCCGATTACCGGTGTCATTTGGTGGGAGTGCTGGTGAAACGGGCGCTCGAAAAGCTGCTGGACAATGAGTTTGAGGAGTTCGGGGACAGGTACCGAATATGAAAAAGAAGATCTCTTTAACACTGAACGGTTCACAAATCGATGTGACCGCTGACAGCCACCAATCTCTCCTCGATGTCTTGCGTGGCTCCTTGCGAATGACCGGAACCAAGGAGGGGTGCGGGGAGGGAGAGTGCGGAGCCTGCACGGTTTTGGTGGACGGCCTGGCCGTCAATGCCTGTCTCTTTCCCGTATTCGAAGCCGCAGGCAAAAATGTCACAACTATAGAGGGCATCACAGGAAAGAAAAACAAATTGTCCGACATCCAGCAAGCCTTTGTCGACAGCGGGGCTATTCAATGCGGGTTTTGCACCCCTGGCATGGTCCTTTCCACTAAGGCCTTGCTCGATTCCAATCCCAATCCTTCCGATGAAGATATCAGAGAAGCTCTCTCCGGCAACCTCTGCCGTTGCACGGGATACGTGCAGATCATCGAAGCCGTGAAAAAAGCAGAGGTTCTTTTGAAGGATAAATCATGAGCAATTTTTTTCACATCGGAAAAGAGATTCCTCGACCCGATGGCCCGGATAAAGCGGCGGGAAAAGCCCACTATATCCACGATCTCCAGCGTCCGGGAATGCTCTACGGAAAGATTAAGTTCAGCGACCACCCTCATGCACGGATCAAACATATCGACACATTTAAGGCTGAACGCCTTCCCGGAGTTAGAGCAGTCATCACGGCAAACAACACCCTGGAAATTCGGTTCGGCTTTCTCCGGGATAACCTGGCCTTGAAAAAGGACAAGGTGCGTCAATACAGAGACGAAGTGGCGGCTGTGGCAGCCATCGATCCAGATATCGCCGCAGAAGCCATCGATCTCATCCAGGTGGAGTATGAACCACTTCCCTGTGTCTTCTCTCCTCACGAAGCTATGAAAGAGAGCGCACCGCTCGTTCATGAAACCGACCCCCGTGGCCGGCCCAGGAGTCACAACATTCTTCCCCTTAGGTATCACCACGAGTCAGGGGATTTGGATGCTGGAAAGCGGGCGGCAGAGCATATCGTGGGAGGAGAGTTCTCTACTCCGTTGGTGCAGCAGTGCTGCATGGGAACGGCCGGGTGTATCGCCGAGTTCGACATGAACAACAACCTCACTATATGGGCCAAGACCCAGATCCCATTCCTGGCTCAGCGAGATTTCAACCGGGCCTTATCCGACATGGGATTGAAAGACAAAAACACCCGGATTATAGTGCCGAACCTCGGAGGAAGTTTCGGATCAGGTCTGGACACCCATGCCTATGAATTTATCGCTATCCTCCTGGCTTTTCATACGGGCCAACCAATCAAAATCGTTTACAACCGGAGAGAAGAATTCGCTAACCTCTCCCCCCGGCAGTCTTCTCAAACGCGTATCGTCCAGGGGTGTGATCGAAACGGCAAACTCACCTTTCGTCAGGTCGATGTGCTTCAAGACAACGGAGCCTATGCCTCGTGGGGCGCCACCTATCCTTCTGTTATGATGATGCCGGCCACATCTCTTTATCGCGTTCCCAATATCACCTTCGATGCCAAGCTGGTCTACACGAACAACACATATTGCCAGGCCATGAGAGGCTACGGCAATCCTGAGCTCACGTGGGCGCTGGAGAGCAACCTGGATGAACTGGCTGAGGAAGCCGGGATCGATTCGTTCGAATTCCGGATGTTGAACCGCAACGAACCCGGGGATACCTCGCCGATGGGATTGAAGATCAGCACATGCGGTCTAAAAGAATGTCTCGAAACCGTGGCACAAAAGCTCGACTGGAAAGGCGGAATAAAAAAAGGGAAAAACCGTGGCATCGGCATGGCTTCTCTGATTCATGTGGGAGGAGGCGGACGCATATACAAATCCGATGCCAGCGGCCTGATCCTCAAACTGGATGACTTCGGCAATGTGAATGTTTTTCATGGCGGGGTGGAGATGGGCCAGGGATTGCACGCCGTTTTGATTCAGGCGGTGGCCGAAGCGTTAGGCGTTTTGCCTGATAAAGTGTTCATCAATCCCACAGACACCGGAACCTGTCCGTGGGATGTGGGAACACACGCCAGCCGCGGGGCTTTTATGGCCGGCAACGCAGCCATTCTTGCCGCGAATACGCTGCGGAACAAAATCTTCGAGCTGGCCGAAGAACTGTTTCCGGCAGAAGTGGAAAAAAATCTCAAAAAACACTTGGAGAAAAATCCCGAATATAAGTCTCCGGATTTCGATATCGCAAAAGCTTCAAAAGACAAACGATTCAATCTGCAAGAGGGATACATCTTCATCAATGACGCTCCCCCGGAACCATGGCTCCGATTGGATCTGGGGAGGCTGCTTCGGGCCGCCCATTTTCGCCAACAGGGCCAGATGCTGACCATTGAAGCCTTTTATGACCCGCCCAATGAACTCCCTGATTTCGAGAAGGGATTCGGCAACCTCTCTGCCACCTACGCCTTTGGAACGCAAGGAGCAGAAGTGGAGGTCGACACCGAGACCGGGGAGGTCAAGATTCTCCGAATGGTCGCGGCCCACGATGTGGGAAAGGTTCTCAATCCTCCGGGACTCAAAGGACAGATCTACGGAGCATTGGCTCAAGGCATTGGCTATGCCCTTTACGAAGAATTGAAATCAAATGAGGGAAAAATCCAGAACCCGGATTTTCGGGACTACAAGATCCCGAGAACCTACGAGATGGATTTCCCCATCGAGCTCGAGTTTATCGAAACCAAGGACAGTTTCGGTCCCTTCGGCGCCAAGGGAGTAGCCGAGCCGGGTTTAGTCCCAACCGCACCCGCCATTGCGAATGCTATCTACAATGCTGTCGGCGTCCGTATCCGCGATCTCCCGATCACGCCTGAAAAGCTTCTCGAAGCATTGCAGAAACAAAAAAAACTTTAATCTTCTTCAGGCAATTTGCTTAATGTCCAATACAAACTTATTGTTTGAACAACATCCACAAATTTCTTATAGTCCACAGGCTTGACCATGTAACCTGCAACCCCCAAATCAAAGCTATTCACCCTGTCTCGCTCTTCCTCAGAAGTTGTCAGGATTATAACAGGAATCTTCCTCAGTCTCCTATCCAGTTTTACAACCCTCAAGAACTCAATGCCGTTCATCTTTGGCATATTCAGATCTAATAGAACAACACAGGGTTTCTCGTTCTCGGAATTCCGTAAATACGACAGAGCTTCTACGCCGTTGTTGACAATTTCCAGCCTATTCTTAACATTGATCTCCTTGAATGCCCGTTTTACTGTCATGGCATCCACCTGATCGTCTTCTACAAGAAGGACCGGTTTTTTCATATCTCTCATTTTTACTTCTTTTTTATTGTGAAAAGGAATGTGCTTCCTTTCCCCACTTCTGACTTCACCCAGATATTCCCTCCGTGAAGCTCAACGATCTTCTTTACAAGGGTAAGCCCAATCCCTGTGCTTTCACGTGTGTCCTTCGACTCCAGCGTCTGAAAAATCTGGAAAATTTTCTCATAGTATTTCCTCTCAATTCCAGGCCCATTATCCGCCACACTAATCTTCCAGTGTGAGCCTTCATCTTTACAATCAATTTTTATCTCTCCCTCCGGCTTATCCATGTATTTCATCGCGTTGCTTATCAGGTTTTGAAACACCTGCCCTATCCTGACCCTATCACCAAAGACCACAGGCAGCTCATTCTCAATGATCACCTGGATATTTTCCGGAGGCGCAAGGATCTCTATGGTTTCTTTCGCCACGATGTTGAGATCTACCTCCTCCTCTTTCCCCTTTATTCGCCCGATCCGTGAATATTCCAAAATGCCGTCTATAAGACTGCTCATGCGCTTTACCCTTCCGATTAGAAGGTTCATTTGCTCCTTGCCCTCCTCATCAAAAGACTTGGCATAATCCTCGGAAATCCAGGTGGCCAGCTGGTTTACAGCGCGCAACGGTGCCTTTAGATCATGGGAGACTATGTAGGCAAAATCCTCCAGCTGCTTCTCTACAACTTTACGCTCATCTATTTCACACTGTGCCTGTTCGTACAGGCGGGCATTTTCGATGGCTGTAGCAATTTGCGTACTGAGGGTTTCCATAGCTGCCACATCTGTATTATCGAAGGCCTCAAATTCATCACTCTGTATATCAAGAACGCCAATAATCCTTTCTCCTCTCTTGATTGGAACTGATAGTTCCGACTTTGTTTTCTCTTCCGCCAGGTAGACAAAATGAGGATTTTTGTTGACATCACCGGTGACTTGAGTTATCCCGCTCTCTGCTGCAAGCCCTATCAGCCCTCTCCCGACCTCTACACAGAGATCTTCAGGAAAAATATCGACATAGCCTCCTGCAATGGATTGAATATTCAGATCTTTGCCTTCTTCATCGAGCAAAAGCAGCATGACGCCATAATAATCAAAGGCATCACGTACAGCAGTTACGATCTCGGATAACAGTGCCTGCAGTTCAAGCTCACCGCTGACACGCTGGCCCACTTTATAGATAAGGGAAGCCTGAACTCCCCGCCTCTTTACCTCTTCTTCAGCCTTTTTGCGTTTAGTAATATCCCTGTATATACAAAAGTAACCGACCCGCTCATTGCCAACTATGATCGGCGAACCAGTTGCCAATACATGAATAAGTCTTCCATCTTTGCGCTGCCGTATGGATTCGAATGCAATTTTTTTTCCTTCTGATAATTGCTCTGTGAATGATACAGCTTCCTCTATAAGTTCCTCGGACAAAACCAGTTCGTCTATCAAACACCCAAGAGCCTCATTACGCTTATATCCGAACAATCTGGTAAATTCCTGATTAATACTTAAAATTCTGTGTTTATTATCAACCATCACGATCGCCTCCTGAGCACTCTCGAACAACTGCTCAAGGTAAGCTTTTTCGGTTCTCAGCGCTTCTTCTGTCCGTTTACGCACGACAGTTTGCTCTAATCGCTCAGCGACGGCGTTTATCAAATTCCTTTCTTCTTTTAAAAATGGCCCCTCATCATTTTCCGGTTTTTCTTCCAAATAGCAGATTTCCACTTGTCCAGTTTTTTTGTTATTGACAACAATATCCGCTCTCTGCATCCATTTTGTCCTCTTGAAATTCTTGGTTTTATATTTTTTGTCCTTAAAAATAACACAACTGCCGGTGATTTCGGGGAACTGCCAGCCAGCAGGCAAAACTTTAACAATTTCATCCAGGCGCTCCTCAATTGAAATATCCTCTTTTCTGCAAATCTCATTAACTCTATAAAGGCAGCTCATTTCCTTAACACGCTCGTTAAGGTTCTGTAAGATTCTCTCTTTATCCTTCTCTGCCTGCTTGCGCTCGGTAATTTCCTGTTGAAGTTTCTTGTTGGCATCTTCTAACTCGTTCGTGCGTTCTTCCACTCGCTTTTCTAATCTCTTTTTGTGTTTTCTTAACTGTCTTACACGCAGTTGGTAAACTCCTACTCCTGAAAGAACAATTCCAATCCCGCATACGAGATAAAACCACAGTGTCTGGTAGAAATGGGGCTTCAAGTAGAACTCAAAGGAAGCACCATCAGTATTCCATACTCCATCGTTGTTGCAGGCAATCACCCTGAATCGATAGAATCCAGGAGGCACATTGGTGTAATACGCTTCACGGCGCCCTTCAGCATCCACCCAATCTTCTTCAAAATTTTCCAGCTTGAATTTAAACCTCACTTTTTCCGGCGCCAAAAAAGTGAGGGCTGCATAATGAAACTCAAATCTTCGTGCTCCCGGCTCTAAAATGGTATCGGATCCGAGAGGGATTAGCCGGTCATCAACAATGACATTTTCGACTTTAACAGGAGGCGGCATTTCATTCTTTCCCTTCTGCTCAGGATCAATCGCCACCGCTCCTTTAAGTGTGGGAAACCACAGTTTTCCATCAGCTGTTACGCATCCTGCAGAAGAAGAACCTCCATTGCACTCAAGAGATTTCATCCCCTCTGCCTTTCCGTATGTATCAGGTTTCAAGCTGTTAGTTCTTCCTTCGGCAAAATCATCAAGCTCCCCGATGCTGAGCGAAAAAATGCCTTGGTTGGAACTCATCCATATGTTTTTCTTTTTGTCTTCAAGAATCCTGTATATCACATTATCAGGAAGGCCATCGCTCTTCGTGAATGAGGTGAATTTCCCGTTTTTCAGTCTTGTCAATCCTCCTCCGTTTGTCCCAATCCACATATTTCCCGAACTGTCTTGCAAAATCGAAAAGACTCTTGCATGACCCAACCCATCTTTTGAACCGAATCTCTTAAAACTGCCATCTTTAATTTTTATCAATCCATTGTATGTGGCAATCCATAAGATCCTCTCTCGGTCTTCCAATATCGAATAAACTACTTCACGTTCCTCCAATCCACCTTCGAGATCAAAAATACCGAATTCGCCATCCCTGTACCAATTCAGGCCATCATCCGTACCGATCCATAGAGTTCCTTTGCTGTCTTCATATATTGATCTTATTAATTCATTCGAAAGTCCATCCTTCATAGTGTACGAAGTGAATTTTCCATTCCTAAATCTGACAAGTCCAGCAGGTGTCCCTATCCAAAGGGAACCTTTTCTATCTTCCCAGATCGGACGGACAACTCCGCTGGGCAGGCCGTCTTTTACTGAGAAATTCTCAATTTCTCCATTTTTCATCCTCACCAATCCCGTTCCATAAGTACCCATCCAGATATTTCTCTTGCTATCTTCAAAAATCGACCAGATAAAATCATTCGGTAATCCGTTTTCAGCACTATAGGTGAACACCTTGCTGTCTTTAAGCCTGTTTAATCCGTTGTGAGTTCCTATCCAGAGGCCTCCTTCATAATCTTCATATAAAAAAGTTATGGCGTTATTGGACAAGCCGTCTTTCGTAGTAAAAGATTCAAATTGTCCGTTCTTTAACCTTGCCAAGCCGCCGCGTGTTCCGATCCAGAGATTTCCGGCACGGTCCTCGAAAATAGTGACAACAGCATCATTGCACAGACCGTTTCTGGCCGTAAAACATTCAAATTTGCCTCCCCGAAATCGGTTCAAACCTCCACCTTCAGTTCCGATCCAGAGATTTTCCGAACGGTCCTCAAACACTGTTGTTACTCTGTTACTGGATAGCCCATCTACGGTAGAATACAGGACAGACTTGCCCTCAGAGGATCTAACCATTCCTTTGTTTGTGGCAATCCACATATTCCCTGAGTTATCTCGGTAAATATGATTTATTATGGAAAAATTATCCGTGACAGGAACGGCCTTAAATTTTCCGTCTTTCATGATGCTGAGGCTTCCATTTTCTGATCCAATCCAGAGATTGCCGCTTTCATCTTCGCAGAGCGAAGAAATGAAATCGCTTGAAAGACCGTCTCTTGAAGTGTAAGTCTCGAACTTTCCATCTTTCAGCCCGGTCAATCCCCCGCCCCTCGTTCCAATCCATAGAGTTCCGTCATGCCCTTTATAGAGAGCCTGTATAGCAATGGCTTTAATTTCAGGAGTATTCCATTGGTCAAATGTTCTGAAATTCGTGCCGTTGAAACGGGCAAGGCCCTGTTGTGTGGCCAGCCACAGATACCCGTCATCTGTCTGGACGATTTTACCTATGTAATTCTGCGGAAGGCCGTTATCCGTTGTCCATGAATCAATAATATATTGTCTGACAGATTTGGTTGGATCCAGTGCCTGGACCTGAGGAGCATAAAAAATTAGAAAAAAAAGAAAAATTATAACCAAGCAAGGCCCTGAAGGCTTAGAACTCAAGAAAGAAAATATTTCAGATGTCCTTTTAAACTTCATATGAGTTAAAAAAGGCATTTTGTTTACTTTTCTTCTGCCATTTTTTTTTGGTCTTTGCGGTTGCACGGTTAATAACTTCCAAAAGCTCCTCCGATTTAAGGGGCTTGGCAATATAGTCATCCATTCCAGCCTTTAAACAGCGCTCTCGATCGCCTTTCAATGCATGAGCAGTCATGGCAATAATCGGGATATGTATCCCAGTTTTCTTTTCATTTTTTCGGATGGAACCGGTAGCTTCGAATCCATCCATTTTTGGCATCTGGACATCCATCAGAATGATGTCATAAGAGTTTTTTTCCAGAACAGACAGCACTTCATATCCGTCACAGGCAACTTCAACGAGATGCCCCTGTTTCTCAAGAATTCGAACAGCCATCTTCTGATTAACAATGTTGTCTTCAGCCAGAAGTATGTGAAGGCGCTTACGGGATTCACGAAGGGAATGCCTTGTAATTAAAGCAGTATCATCCCTTTTTTTCAGAGATGTCCCCAACGCAAAGATTATTGTTTCTAATAGGTCAGCCTGCTTGAAAGGCTTGGTGAGATAGGCTGAAATACCCAACTTTCGACAGCAAGTGGCATCGCCGCGGATTCCGGTTGAACTCAACATCATAATTATCGTGCTGGCAAAATCTGGACTTCTTTTTATGTGCTCTGCCAGAGTGAAACCGTCCATCTCAGGCATGTCTGAGTCTATTATGGCCAAGGCAAAGGCTTTATCTGTGCTTTTGGCTTGCCTCATTGTTTCGAGTGCATCTTTTGCGCATGCCAAGACAGTGGGCTTCATTTGCCAGTTAGAGAGCATCTCTTTAAGATTGCGCCGATTGGCTGTATTATCATCCACTACAAGAACACGAAGACCTTTGGTATCTTCAAATTTCATGGGC